>BNJS01002191.1_pt1 | contig 94604 bp, 179 predicted proteins | sample 8540461 | NCBI WGS metagenome assembly BNJS01 (sample SAMD00202454, study PRJDB9452) | human saliva metagenome | isolation source: human saliva | place: Japan | reverse complement strand
ACAGTTTTAACATCATCGCCCAAGTCACTGCCGCCATTTTATAATCTTCCGTTTCAAAAATAGCTGAAAAGCCAACAAACTTAATGCATCAATATTGGTATGATCCTCACGAATCACTTCACGCAGTAAATTACTTCCTTTTTAATTTATCTGTTGTATCTTCAGAGAACATCAAAAATACGGGCATAGGCCAACTTATATAAATTATTTTTCGGATCTAATTTATTGGCACGGGCAAAAGCTATCTAAGGACATTTGCGGTTTATCAAATTCAAACCGATTTGTCCTAACAACCACCAATTTTTGCATTATTCGGATCTTTTTGTAAATCTAAGCGTAACGCCGTAGCAAACTGTTGCATTTCGCTTTCGCTTAACGGATTGGTCTCCTCCGTTTGCATACGTTCAAAAAAAGTGCGGTAATTTTTTTCAACGGATTTTTTTCTAACATGATTTCCGTCTGCCAAGCGCCCACCGAAAAATAGGCGGGAACAGCGATAATACCTAAAGCCAATAAACCGGACACAAACCACAATTTGCCGTAATTTTTTTGTCCTCGTTGATTTGCTCGGCTGCTTGTTGGGGATGTCTTCCAATAACGATTGTTGTAGCTCCACCTTGAGCTGTTCGGCATTTTCTAACAAACCTTGTTTTTCATCACGCTCAATTTCTTTTTAAACGTTCAAAATAAAAAGGCTTTGTTTAAAGTATCTCGTTGCACCGACGGTTTTTGCACATTTTTCAACAACGGAAAAGAAGCAAAACCAAGGCAGCCATGAGCGTTAAGGTGAGAATGCTTAACCATAAACTCATTTGTCATTCTCCTTGTTTAATAAGTCGTTTAAACGCTGCTGTTCCTCTTCGCTTAACGATGTTGTTGTGAGACTTTCATGTTTTGTTGCCGTAGAAATAGGTTGCGGGTGCTTACGACGAAAAACCAATAACATGCCTAATAAAATTAAGACAATCGGCGCGCCCCAAAAGAATCACTGTTGCCGGCGTTAGTGGCGGATCGTAGGTCACAAAAATTACCATATCGTTCAATCATATACTGCACCACATCTTCTCTGGACTTACCCTCTTGGAGTAATTCAAATACTTTGCCACGCATATCTACCGCGATAGTCGCATTAGAATCGGCAATGTTATTATTTTTGACATTGTGGGCAGCGTAACTCTTGGGTTAAAGAATGATAGTCGTCTTCCTGCTGCGGCGAACTAAAATTCAACGCATCAATAGCGCCGGATGCGGTAACGCTAAATAAAAAGCGCGGTAGAAAATAAAAAGTGTTTTTTTCATCAGTGCGCCCCAACTAATTTTTTTGATAAATCGGTTGTAGTTTTTTTCCTGCCAAACCCGCTCGTTTACATCACCGGCATAGCGATAATGAATTACACCTTTGCCGTCCACAATAAAAGGTTTCCGGTGCGCCGTACACGCCTAAATCTAAGGCAAAAGATCCTTTTTCATCTTTCAACACCACTTGATAAGGATTTCCTAAATCATGTAACCATTTAACAGCTTTTTCACTGTTATCTTTATAATCTAAACCAATAATCGGCACGCCTTGTTTGGCGAGATGATTCAAATATTGATGTTCCGCATAACAGGTCGGGCACCATGTTGCCCACACATTCAGCAGAAGTGGTTTACCTTGTTTAAACAAGCTTTCGTCAAATGTTTTCGTTGATAATAAATCCGTCAACGTTTTTCGCGGGTACCGGTTTTACCTACCAAAGCGGACTCCAAAGTTTTTGGATCATCGCCTTGTGCATTGCGTTGTAATTGCACTAGAAAAGCAGTGACTAACGCAAAAAAACAATTAATGGAAGATATAATTTCTTTTTTTCATTGAAATACTCTACTCAGTCTGCGCAGATTGACTACGCAGCTTCTTTTTTTCTCTAAGATTTTGCTAAACCGATAACGACGGTCGAACATACACAATAAACCACCCAGCGCCATAAACAGACCACCTAGCCAAATCCAACGGATAAACGGTTTTGTAATATAAGCGTAACGCCCAAGCATTGTTATCTAATTTTTTTCACCTAGGGCGACATATAAATCACGGGTAAAGCCCCAATCAATGGCCGCTTCGGTCATCGGCATTTTACTAACGGTATAAAGACGTTTTTCGGCAAACAATGTCGCTTCCGGTTGACCATGCCGGGTAATATCAATTTGCGCTTTACCGCCAATATAGTTAGGCCCGTTAGCATCGCTAATGCCCTTGAACGTGAAATGATAATCGGCAATTTGCACCGAATCACCCACATTCATTCGTACATCACGTTCAACGCTGTAATTTTGGCTAAAGGCAATGCCCCAAACTGTCATAGCAATACCCAAATGCGCCAAGACCATGCCCCAGTGGGAGCGGGACAATTTCGTGATACCTTGTAAGAAACTGTCGCGGTGCGTTGCCCGTTGGTGCATTTCATAAAGACTAAAGCAATACAATAATTACTGTCATCATGGTACCCTAATACCGCGCTGACGGTAATCTTGTCTTGTAATAAATACGGCAAAGCAAAAGCCTGCAATTAACATGATAATGACGCTCACCACAACCGGAGTGCGAATGGCAGAGAACTGATCACGGCGCCATTTCACCAATGGCCCAATTCCCAATAACAAGGCAAACGGCGTCATAATAATCAGGAACATTTGATCAAAGAACGGCGCACCAATGGAAATTGACCCTAACCCCAATTGCTTATGCACAAGCGGCAACAATGTGCCGAGCAAGACCACACAAAGTGCGGTCATTAATAAAAATATTATTTAGTAACAATAGGCTTTCGCGGGAATAACGTTCCGCATTATCGCGTGAACGAATTTGACTGCCTTTGTAGGCATATAAAGTTAGTGAGCCACCAATCACCACGATTAAATAGGCTAAGACATATAAGCCGCGGGTTGGATCGGAAGCAAACGCGTGCACGGAAACCAAAAATCCCCGAACGCACCAAAAAGGTACCGAGCAAACACAAGGAAAAAAAGCCAAGATAGCGAGAAGCACCGTCCAAGCTTTAAAAGGAGCCGCGTTTTTTTCCGTTACAGCCAAAGAATGCAATAATGCGGTTCCCGCTAACCACGGCATGAAAGAGGCGTTTTCTACCGGATCCCAGAACCACCAGCCGCCCCAGCCTAATTCGTAATATGCCCACCAAGACCCCAAAAACGATACCTAAGGTGAGGAAGATCCACGCAGCCATCGTCCAAGGGCGAGACCAACGCGCCCAAGCAGTATCTAACTTACCGGTCATTAAAGAGGCGATGGAAAAAAAGCAAACGCTACGGAAAAAAACCTACATACCCCATATATAACAACGGCGGGTGGAAAAATTAAGCCGACATCTTGCAATAACGGATTCAGTTCTTTGCCATCCACCGGAAAAATCAGGGAAAGTACGGGCAAACGGATTCGAAGTAAATAACACGAAAAGCAGGAAACCGATGCTGATAATGCCCATGATGCCCAGTACACGGGCGGCAGCTTCTTGCGGTAAACGCTTACTGAATAATGCAACTGCCGCGCTCCACAAGGATAATAACCAAATCCATAACAGCAAAGAGCCTTCATGAGAACCCCAAACTGCGGATAAGCGGTAATAAATCGGCAACGTAGTGTTCGAGTTGTTGACCACATATTGCACGCTGAAATCATTAACGGCGAATAAATAAAAATAACGCGCTGAAAGACACGCTTAATACGATGAATAAACCGTAAGTCATTGGGCGCGCCAATGCCATGAGCTGCGCATTACCTTTTTTTCTGCCCCCCCACAACGGGAAAATGGCCAACAGTACGGCGATTGCCAAACTCAAAAGCAAGCGCATAATTTCCTAATTCTGCAATCATTAACGACCTTCTTGTCCTTTGGCTTGACGATCACGCTCACTCTCGCCTTTCAGATCAGAAACGCCCATCGGTTTATGAACTTTTTGCATTTGTTTTTCTAAATCCGGCGGTACATAGTTTTTCATCATGTTTTGCCAACACTTCGGTGGCTTCAATAATGTCGGTTCTTTTAACACACCTTGTGCCACAATGCCTTGTCCTTCGCGGAATAGATCCGGCAAGATGCCTTCATATTCAACACTGATAGACGGGCCGATATCATTTTAAATCAAACCGCACTTTCAAACTTTTTCGGATCGCGTTGTACCGTACCGGCCACTACCATGCCGCCGACACGAATACGCTGGCCCACTTCCGGTTTTTAAATCGGCTTTATCCTCTTTGCCGTAAACCACTTCTGATGGGGTATAAAATAAATCGATATTTTGGCGCAACGCATATAATACCAATGTTGTTGCAATCACCACGCCTGCCAACACTAAAATAATAATAGATAAACGGGATTTGCGTCTTGGATTCATAGCGTCTCTCCTTTTTGTTGTACTTGTTGTAGGCGGGATTCTCGCTGTTGCTCACGTTTAACGGATTTTTAACACCGCACTTTTCCCCATTAGACTTTGAATGATTAACGCCACGATGGCTATAAAACTTAAACCATAAGACAGCCACACATAAAAACCGTAGCCGCCCATATGAATTAAATCACTCCAACTTTGAAAGAACATATTCCCTCTCCCCAATTAATTAATTTTTTCCGCCAACGCCTTAACCCAAGGGCGTTTACTATCTTCTTTTAATAACTCTGTACGATAACGCACTAAGGTTAGCCAAATATATAAAGTCATAAAAACCAAAGATACATAAAATTAGCGGAATCAACATTGGTGTTGCAATTGACGGGCGTTCCAATTTTGGTAATACTTGCCCCTTGATGCAGAGTATTCCACCATTCCACCGAGAAATGGATAATCGGTAGATTTACCACGCCAACCACGCATAACACGCTCGCCGCTTTTTGCCCCCACATTACGATCTTGAAAAAGCGGAATAAATGGCTAATACGCCTAAATATAAGAAAAAAATAGAATTAATTCAGCCGTTAAACGGGCATCCCAAACCCACCAAGTCCCCCACATCGGCTTGCCCCAAATGGCACCGGTAATCAATGCCAAGAAGGTAAATAATGCGCCAATCGGTGCCATGGCAATCATGGCTAACTGAGCATGTTTAATTTGCCATACTAAGGCAACCAATGCCGCTACCGCCATGGAACCATAAATCCCCATAGACCAAATGGCCGTCGGCACATGCACATACATAATGCGGAAGCTATTACCCTGTTGATAATCCGCAGGCGCAAAGGCAAGTCCCCAAACGATGCCTACGCCTAATAAAAGTGCGGTCAGAATCGCAAAAGAAGGGCTGAATTTACCGCACAATTGATATTGTGTTTCTGATTTTGCATAAGGATGCAAACCACTTCCACATAGATAATCCTCTATTGATCTAAACTAATGCGTAATGCCGTGGCGATAGCGAACGGCGATAATGTCATCACACCCGCCAAAAATAGCGCCTAAAAATAGCCAATTGCCCGCTATAGGGGCAGGGTTCAATCCTGCCGCATCCAACACGGAAGCAGAGAAAATCAGCACGGGAATAAACAACGGCACGACTAATAAACTCAATAATACACCGCCTTTGCGCAAGCCCACCGTTAACGCCACACCAATGGCACCAAGGCAACTCAACACCGGTGTGCCTAATAATAATGTCAGCACCAACGCCCACCAAATTGATATTTCCAATGACAGCAATAATGCCGCGATAGGCGACAACAAAAATCAGCGGCAACCCTGTCAATAGCCAATGAGCCAATACTTTGGCCAGTGCCGTTAAAACCAAAGGTTGTGAGGTGAGCATTAACTGCTCTAAAGAACCATCGATATAATCATCACGAAATAATCGTTCAAAAGGACAGCAACGCAGACAACAATGCTGCTACCCAAGCCACGCCCGGCGCAATACGTGATAGCAATTTCGGATCCGGCCCAATCACCAACGGGAATAACGTAATTACAATAAGGAAAAAAACCAGAGCGGATTTAAAAATTTCCGCTTGTTTGCGCATGGCAATTTGTAATTCGCGTTTAATAATATTCCAAAAAGATCATGCCGTCACTCTGCACATTTAAACTGTTCTAAATTAATTTTTTTCAATTGTGCACTCGGCACTTCTTGGTGGCTGGTTAAGATCACAATGCCGCCTCGTTGTGCGTGTTGCTCAAAAAGTGCGGTTAAAACCGCCACGCCTTTTTTTATCAATGGCGTTAAAAGGTTCATCTAAAAATCCACAACGGAGCTTCCGATAACCACAAACGCGCCAAGGCAATACGTTTTTGCTGCCCGGCAGAAAGCTGTACGGCAGGGATGTCTTCACGTCCCAACAACCCAACGGTTTGCAGCACATTCCACAGAATCTCGTCCCCTTGACGGCAATGGCTGATCTGCTGATAAAAAAACGCAGATTCTCCCACGCGTTTAATTCCGGTTTAATTCCGCTCTGATGCCCCTAAATATAACAAATCATAATTAAAGGCTTCGCGCTGCTTAAAAATCTCTTCAGAATTCCACCGCACTTTTGCCCTCTAACGGTATGGCAAGCCCGGCAACAATACGTAGCAAACTGGTTTTTCCAATGCCGTTATGTCCTTCAATTTGCACAAAATCGCCCGCCTGAATTTGTAAATTCAAGTGATGAAATAGCACTTTATCGCCACGTTGGCAGGCCAGATTTTCGATAATTAATTGATGATGCATAACTCAATGAAGATAGACTTATTTTTTTGCGGGGCATTCTATCATAAGGAAATTGAATGACGTAGTTAAGAAGGGATTAAATCACATAACTCTTTAGCGGTAGTTTAACCTCTTTTTGACTTAGAACAAGTTTAACCCTTCGTTACGAATACGAATAACTCTCATAAATCGGCAAAACCTTGATATAACTGAGTTAATCAATCGGTTATTAGCGGCTTTTAACTGTTAAAAAGTAGTAGCAAACCACTGCAATAACGGAGCAAATCACCATGGCTAATAACATCGGTACAGCAGAATTTGTCGGCAATAAAGGAAACCAAGGAGCCGACGCTTGCACCAATACCAAACCGCACGCTACCAACCATAGAGTTCGCCGAACCGGCGGCATTAGGGAAATTTTTTTCCAAAATAGACGCCATGGAATTGGAGGAAATCAACGGGTTTTGCCCCACAAAAACAGCAACCCCTAAGGCCATCGGCCAAAAAGCCTAAATCGAATAACACCACCAGTAACAACCAAGCCGCCGCCAAAAATTGGACGCCTAACCCACAACGCAACATGGTTTCCGCCCCAAGCTTGGCAACTAAACGCCCGTTTAAGAACGAACTTAAGGTCATAATGCCAATGTTCAACATAAAGAAGTAACCGAAATTTTTCAGGCTTAATGCCATAAATGCCGATATACACAATGGAACCTGCCGTGACGAAAGCAAACAACCCGCCAAAGGCAAAAGACGTGGAAAACATATAGCCCAACACCGGTTTTTGCTTCCATAACGCCATAAAAATTACGGGCAATGATGTTTAATCGTAAAGGAATGCGTTTTTCTTTACGATGGGTTTCCAGCACGATAAAAAAGACTAATAAAATACTGAGAAAGCCAATTCCCGCAATCACATAAAAAATGGCGTGCCAATGGAAGAAATAAACAATGTAACCGCCAATTATTGGCGCTACCAACGGCGCAACCATAAACACCAAGCTGATGGTTGACATGATTTTGGAGAGTTCGTTTTTATCAAACAAATCACGCAACAACGCACCTACCAACACTACCGGCGATGCACCAAAAAGCCCTGGATAAAACGAAGTGCGGTGAAATTTCCAATTGAATGTATTTGCGTCAAAATCAACGCGGCAAAAGCAGCAATTACCACGCCTAACAAAATAATCGGCTTACGCCCAAAACTGTCGCCGAACGGCCCCCAAAATAATTGCCCTAGCGCCAAGCCATACGCAAACGATGTTAACGTATGTTGCACCTGATCGTTCGTTACTTGAAAAATCCTGCGCAATATTCAAAAAAATGCCGGCAAGTACATATCCACTGCCAGCGGAGGCAACATAGACAAAATGCCTAACGCAACGACAAAAAAGAAAACCGGTCTGTCTCGTTTTTATCAGTATTCAATGGATTATTCTCCGTTAAAATAAGCGACTTCTTCTGCCGTTAAGGCACGATATTCGCCTTCCTCCAAGCTATCATCAAGCACCAATGCACCGATTTTCCAACGATGCAATCCGACAACTTTATTACCCAACGCGGCAAACATCCGTTTAACCTGATGGTAACGTCCTTCACTAATGGTTAAATTGACGTTGTAATCATCTAAAATTTCAAGTGTAGCAGGTTTGGTCGGTTCTTTCTCACCGCGCAATAAAAATACCTTCGGCACAAGCCTGCACATAATTAGCTTCAACAGGATCCGCCAAAGTCACTAAATAGGTTTTCTCACAATGGAATTTTGGTGATGTAATTCGGTGTGACCACTGCCCGTCATCAGTCAACAACACTAACCCCGTAGTATCTACATCCAACCGCCCTGCACCATGCAATTTTCCGGCCAACGGATAATCGAAGAACTGATAAATTGTCGGATAATCACCGTCTTCATGAGAACAAATATAACCTTGTGGCTTGTTTAGCATAATATACTGTCCTTCCGCCACCCAAGCCAACCGCTCACCATCATAACAAATCTCATCATCCGGGCCGACTTTTGCCGCCCCGCTCTTCTCAATTTTACCGTTAATAGTGACCGCACTTTGACGCAACACTTTTGTTGCCTGCGAACAGGGTTAAACCGGTTGTTTCCGCTAAAAAAATTTATCTAAGCGCATAGAAATCCCTTATAAAAAAATTATAGGGCATTATATCGCTAATTTTGCTGCTCTGCCCGCGGAAAAAAACACAGCAAAAAAATAACCGCACTTTATTAGAACGTAATCAAAGAACTTTTTCATGCTGCAAAAAAATTGTTAATAATGTGTGAAGTGTCACAGAATTCTTTTTTTAATTTTTAATTATAATGCTCGCCACTTTTTCTCAATTTAGTTATTCAAAAGAGGATATTTTTTTATGGATGAACAACTTAAAAAAAGCAGCTCTCGATTTCCACGAATTTCCGATTCCGGGAAAAAATTGAAGTTACCCCAACCAAATCGCTTGCCACGCAACGCGATTTAGCCTTAACTTACTCGCCGGGTGTTGCGGCGCCATGTTTAGCCATTCAGGCAGACCCGGCCGACTCCTATAAATATACCTCTCGCGGCAATTTAGTTGCGGTAATTTCTAACGGTACGGCGGTGCTTGGTTTAGGGAATATCGGTGCGCTTGCCGGAAAACCGGTCATGGAAGGAAAAAGGCGTTTTTATTTAAGAAATTTGCCGGCGTAAACGTATTCGATATTGAAATTAATGAACATGATCCCGACAAATTAGTAGAAATTATCGCCTCATTGGAACCGACTTTCGGTGGGATTAACTTAGAAGATATCAAAGCACCGGAATGTTTTTTTACATTGAACAAAAAAATTGCGCGAAAGAATGAAAAATTCCGGTCTTCCACGATGACCAACACGGCACAGCGATTATTTCTGCCGCAGCGGTGCTAAACGGCTTACGCATTGTTGATAAAAAAATTGAAAACGTGAAACTCGTTGCCTCCGGTGCCGGTGCGGCTTCTATCGCTTGCTTGAATTTGTTGGTTTCCCTTGGCATGAAACGGGAAAAATATTACCGTATGTGATTCAAAAGGTGTGATCTACAAAAATCGCGATGATCGCATGGATGAAACCAAAAAAACTGTATGCGATCGATGATAACGGCAAACGCACGTTAGCCGAGGTCATTCGAATGCCGATATTTTCTTGGGTTGTTCCGCTGCGGGCGCGTTAACGCAAGAGATGGTTAAAACCATGGCGGCACATCCGTTAATTTTGGCACTCGCCAACCCGGAACCGGAAATCTTACCGCCATTGGCAAAAGAAGCCCGTCCGGATGCCATTGTGTGTACCGGCCGCTCCGACTACCCAAACCAAGTCAACAACGTACTTTGCTTCCCGTTCATTTTCCGTGGTGCATTGGATGTCAGCGCCACCACCATTAACGAGGAAATGAAACTTGCTGCGGTGCGCGCTATTGCCGACTTAGCCTTAGCAGAGCAAAGCGATGTCGTTACCTCCGCTTACGGTGACAGCGAATTGTCTTTCGGCCCGGAATACATTATTCCAAAAACCATTCGATCCGCGTTTGATTGTGCGTATCGCCCCTGCCGTCGCGAAAGCGGCGATAGATTCCGGCGTAGCAACCCGTCCGATCGAAGATTTTTGATGCTTATATCGAGCAACTCACCCAGTTCGTATATAAAAACCAACTTGTTTATGAAACCGGTGTTTGCACAAGCCAAACAAGATAAAAAAACGCGTGCTATTAACCGATGGCGAAGAAACCCGAATTTTACATGCTGTACAAGAAATCTCGACCTTAGGCATCGCTTATCCGATTTTACTCGGTCGCCCAAGCGTGATTGAACAACGCATTAAAAAAACTTGGGTTACACATTAAAGAAGGCCGTGATTTCGAGTTAATTAACATCGAAAACGATCCCCGTTACCAAGAATGTTGCAAAACTTACTACGACATGCTTAAACGCGCGGGCGTAACGCCGGACATTGCCAAACGTGAAATGTTTAACAACCCAACGGCTATCGGTGCCGTGTTGTTGCATTTAGGTCACGCCGACGCCATGTTGTGTGGTTTAGTGGGACACTACGCCACTCACTTAAAAACCCTGAAAAAAACGTGATTGGCTTGCAAGAGGGAGTACATACTGCCGCGACCGTTAATGGCTTAGTGCTACCGGCCGGCAACCTATTTCTTGCCGATACCTTCGTGAACAATGATCCGACAGCGGAAGAATTAGCGGAAATTACGCTAATGACGGCGAAAGAAGTGAGTCTATTTGGTATTGAACCGCAAATTGCGTTAATTTCACACTCAAACTATGGCAGTAACAACAGCCCAAGTGCGGTCAAAATGCGCAACGTTTTAACCTTAGTAAAAGAAAAAGCACCTGAACTCTCCATTGATGGCGAAATGCACTGTGATGTTGCCTTATCCCAACGCTTACGCGATGACGTTATGCCTGACAGCCCATTAAAAGGCGCAGCAAACGTGTTGGTGATGCCAAATATGGAAGCGGCGCGTATCAGCTTAAATCTATTACAAGGCACCGCAACACCAATCACCGTCGGCCCAATTTTAATGGGCTTGAATAAATCGGCGCATATTTTTGACTTCTGTCGCTTCAGTTCGTCGTATCATTAATATGGTGGCGATTGCCGCAGTAAAAAGCACAATAATTGCCCCTGGCAGAAAATAAAGAAGATGGCTAGTTGCCATCTTCTTTTTTTATTAACCAATCACAGCCTTTAATGATCTTAATCAATTTTTCGTGCTATGATTTAGACCGTTTTTTTAAACGTGATTGACTCTAACAAAAGGAAAAAAATTATGGCTTATACTTTACCTGAATTAGGCTACGCCTATGACGCATTAGAACCCCATTTCGATGCGCAAACCATGGAAATTCACCACAGCAAACACCACCAAGCGTATGTAAAACAACGCTAACGCGGTATTAGAAAAACTCTCCTGAATTACAAGAACTCGCCAGCGGTTGCCCGGGTAAATTATTGGCGCACTTACATGAAGTTGCACCAGAAAAAAACGCCCTGCGCTACGCAACAATGTAGGCGGCCACTTAAACCATAGCTTATTCTGGAAAAAGTCTGAAAAAAAGGTACAACCTTACAAGGTCCATTGAAAAGACGCTATCGTGCGTGATTTTGGTTCCATTGAAAAACTTCAAAGCGGAATTTGAAAAAAAGCCGCGGCTACCCGTTTCAGCTCAGGTTGGGCATGGTTAGTATTAGAAAAACGGAAAACTCTATGTAGCCTCTACTGCCAACCAAGACAACCCAATTATGGGCAAAAGAATTTTGCCGGTTGTTCCAGAACCCCAATCTTCGGTTTAGACGTTTGGGAACACGCTTATTACTTAAAATTCCAAAAACCGCCGTCCGGACTATATTAAAGAATTCTGGAACGTGCTGAACTGGGATTTTTGCTAACGAACGCTTTGAGAAAGTGTTAGCCGGTGCACACCACCACTAATCTTCCATTGAAAAGTGCGGTCAAAAAAACACTGCTTTTTGACCGCACTTTTCTATTCAAAACCTACTTAACCAGTTCAACCACTTCTTTCGTTAATCGACCGATTTCCGACCAGTTTTTGTCATTAATCAGTTTTTTCTCGACAAACCAAGAACCACCACAGGCTACCACATTTGGAATGGCTAAATAATCTTGAATATTTTGCAACCCAATCCCACCCGTTGGCATGATTTTTCAATTGCGTGTAAGGGCCTAATAACGCTTTAATCATTTTCACACCACCAGAGGCTTCCGCCGGAAAAGAATTTCACAGTTTCAATGCCTAGCTCTAACGCTGCTTCAATAGCCATCGGATTATTCGCGCCCGGTATAATCAGTAAACCTAAGTCTTGGCATAATTGCACAATTTTAGGGTTAAACCCCGGCGTCACGACAAAATCCGCACCGGCATTTTTCGCTTGAAAAAAACCTGTTCTGAGGTTAAAACCGTACCCGCCGCAATCAGAAAAATCAGGTCGCTTTTGGCGCAACAACCGAATCGCCTCTTCAGCCGCCGGAGAACGAAAAGTAATCTCCGCTACCGGCAACCCATTTTGTACCAGCGTATCTGCCAACGGTAAAATATCCTCAGCATGATCCAACGCGATAACAGGAACGACTTTGAGTTGATGAAGTTGTGTTGTGATTGTCGTTAGATTCAGCATAGTTTCTCCTTTTAACCCGTTAATATCACAAATGAATTATTTCGGCTCAATCCCCTCAAATTCCCGAATTTTTATTCAATGCTTCGGTTAAATCAGAGGTGAAAGTAATTTTTTTGATTTCAGGCAGTGAACCGGATTTAACGATAGTTCGTAGTGGTTGGAACTGCATGTTACACATATAAAGCTGTTGATGAGGCAGCATATGTTGTACGAAGCGGGTAAGTGCATGAATGCCCCCTGTGTCAAGCACGGTCACGGCATCGCATTGTAAAAACAATATGTTTGATTTCGTGATCGGTGTGGACGGTTTTTATCATGCAAGTCGGCGAAGAGATTATCGGCAGCTGCGAAAAAGAGCGGTCCGCTAATACGATAAATTAACACATCATCCAAATCTTCCGGCACAGCGATATTGATGGATTTGGTCATTTCGGCGATGGTGCGGATAAACAGCAAACTGGCCAATAACACACCCACAGAAATAGCAATCACCATGTCAAATAACACAGTAAGGATTAAACAAACCAGTAATACGGCAATTTCGTTACGTCCGGAACGACGGGTAAGCTGAATAATTTGTGGTAAATCCGCCATATGCCAAGCCACGACCAGCAAGAGTGCAGCCATAGAAGATAACGGCAAAATAAGACAGTGCCGGAGCAAAAAAACAATAAGGCAAAAAGCACTAGTAAGGCGTGTACGACACTTGAAATCGGTGATACACCACCGGATTTAACATTTACTGCAGAACGCGCGATGGCAGCGGTGGCAGTGATACCGCCAAAAAAACGGAGAGGCAATGTTACCAAGGCCTTGCGCTAATAATTCGTTATTGGAATGATGCTTAGTGTCGGTGATATTGTCTAAAATGACTGCACACAATAAAAGATTCGATCGCGCCCAAGACTGCCATGGAAAAAGCGGCCGGCAATAGGCGTTGAATGGTGTCGAAATTCCAGTTAATCAGATTGCCTTGCGGATCAGGAATATTCCATGGCAAGGAAAAATTCAGGCAAAACACTCGGAATACCGTAGCCGGTCGTACCGTCAGAAAGTGTGTATTGAAATTCGGTACCGATGGTCGCGACAGAATAACCGAAGTGTGTCAGCAATAAAGATAACAATGTTGCGATGATCACTGCCGGCAAATGACCGGGAATGGGCAGACGTAGCTTATGCCATTGCGTTAAAAACAATGAGGGTAATAACACCAACAATAGTATCCGCCCAATTGATGCTTGGAAGTGCGGTCAAAATTACTTGCACTTTTTCAAGATAATGAGACGGCATCTTTTCAATACTCAAGCCAAGGAAATCTTTAATTTGTAAGGTAGCAATAACGATGCCGATACCCGATGTAAAGCCGAGCGTGACGGGTAGCGGAATATATTCAATAAAGCCGCCCCAAACGGAACAACGCCATAAGTACCAAAATGATACCGGAAAAGCAAAGTGGCCATAAGCAGACCACTTAAACCGAATTGCTGGGTAACAGGGTATAAAATCACCACAAAGGCAGCTGTTGGACCGGAAATATTAAAGCGTGAACCGCCCGTTAACGCGATGATAATCCCCGCAACAATGGCGGTGTATAAACCGTGCTGCGGTGGTACGCCGGTGGCAATAGCAAGCGCCATGGAAAGCGGGATGGCGATAATACCGACAGTTAATCCGGCAATAATATCTTTTTACCAAATGACGGGAAGTATAGCCGTCTCTGAGGCTGTCTTTTAATGCACTGAAAGGTTTAACTGACAGAAAGACATTTTTTTAGTAAGAAACCATTTTTTTAACATAAAAAAATATAAATAAGATGAGATGTGTAATTGAAATGAATAACCTTATGGATAATGGCTATTTTACCTGACTTTTGGTGAAATTTTTTTATCTTATGAACAATGAAATTACAAAAATACTTGACGAAGCTCAATGAAATCCTTATAGTTCGCACGTCCTAATCACGGTGAGATGTCCGAGTGGTTGAAGGAGCACGCCTGGAAAGCGTGTATGTGGGAAACTGCATCGAGGGTTCGAATCCTCTCTCACCGCCATTCTTAACGAATTTTTCTTTTTTTATTTTCTGTCTTACCACAGCCTAATTCAGTTATACTAATTTCTATTCTTACAAGAAAAAAATTGTATCAAAAAAACACGTGAAAAAAACCCACCGCACTTTTTAGCCTGTTGGCGGAGTTTTTTTAAGTCTTGAATTTAAATAAACTACCCCAATATACAGGCAATCATCGGATTTTAGATTAAGAGAGTATATGATGAGGATCAAAAACCAGAATTACAAATAATACCGGTATTGCCACTGCGCGATGTTGTTGTATTTCCTTATATGGTAATGCCGTTGTTTGTCGGTCGTCCAAAAATCAATTAGTAGCCTTGATGACGCAATGCAGAACAATAAGAAATTATTATTGGTGTCACAGAAACAGGCAGATTTGGAGGAGCCGTCTATTGATGATTTATATGACGTTGGAACCATTGCCAATATTATTCAATTATTAAAATTGCCTGACGGTACGGTCAAAGTATTGGTGGAAGGTCAACAACGCGCCAAAAATCAGAAAAAGTTGAAGATAACGGTGAATATTTATGGGCCGTTGCCGAACCGTTACTAACTACTTTAGGGTAATGAAAAAGAATTACAAGTGGCTCATAAAGCTGTCTTAGATGAGTTTCAAAGCTATATTAATTTGAACAAAAAAGTACAGCCTGACATTCTCTCTGCCTTACAACAAATCGATAATTTAGAACAATTAAGCGATACGATGGCTTCCCATTTACCGGTTTCCGTTGCGCAGAAACAAGCCGTATTGAAATGACCAATGTGGTTGAGCGTTTTTGAATATTTGCTGGGTTTAATGCGGTCAGAAGCAGATCTGTTACAAGTGGAAAAACGCATTCGTGGTCGCGTGAAAAAACAAATGGAAAAAAGCCAACGCGATTACTATTTGAATGAACAAATTAAGGCAATTCAAAAAGAACTTGGCGAAACAGAAAATACGGTAAGTGAAATTGAACAATTACGCCAAAAAATTGAAGATGCCAAAATGCCGCAGGAAGCTCGTGAGAAGGCGGAATCCGAGCTACAAAAACTGAAAATGATGTCCCCGATGTCGGCGGAAGCAACGGTTTGTGCGTAGCTATATTGATTGGATGATTCAAGTGCCTTGGCATAAACGCACCAAAGTGAAAAAAAGATCTGTCAAAAGCACAAGAAATTTTAGATGCGGATCATTACGGTTTTAGAACGCGTGAAAGAACGTATTTTGGAATACCTTGCCGTACAAACCCGTTTAAATCAAATCAAAGGTCCTATTCTCTGTTTAGTGGGGCCACCAGGGAGTTGGTAAAAACATCATTAGGGCAATCTATAGCTAATGCGACCGGTCGTAAATATGTGCGTATGGCGCTAGGGTGGCGTGCGTGATGAAGCAGAAATTCGTGGTCACCGTAAAACCTATATTGGTTCGTTGCCGGGTAAATTGATTCAAAAAATGGCGAAAGTCGGTGTGAAAAATCCGCTTTTCTTACTAGATGAAATTGACAAAAATGACTTCCGATATGCGGGGTGATCCTGCCTCTGCATTATTAGAGGTGTTGGATCCTGAACAAAATGCTCATTTTAACGATCATTATTTGGAAGTGGATTATGATTTATCTGATGTCATGTTTGTAGCGACCTCCAACTCCATGAATATTCCAACACCGTTATTGGATCGTATGGAAGTGATTCGTTTATCCGGTTATACGGAAGATGAAAAAAACTGAATATCGCCACTCGCCATTTGATCAACAAACAAATGGAACGTAACGGACTAAAAAGCCGGTGAATTAACTATTGATGATAGCGCGATTGTGGATATTATTCGCTATTACACCCGTGAAGCCGGGGTGCGTAACTTAGAGCGTGAAATTTCAAAAAAATCTGTCGTAAGGCAGTCAAAAACATTGTTGCTAGACAAGAAAGTAAAAGTCCATTAAAGTCAACGCGAAAAAAACTTGCATGACTATCTTGGTGTAAAAACGCTTTTGAATTTGGTCGTGCGGATACACAAAATCGTGTCGGCGAAGTGACTGGTTTGGCATGGACAGAAGTAGGTGGTGATTTACTCACCATTGAAACAGCTTCTGTGCCAGGCAAAGGCAAACTCAGCTATACAGGTTCTCTTGGCGATGTGATGAAAAGAATCCATTCAAGCAGCAATGACCGTAGTCCGCTCCCGTGCGGAAAAAAATTGAGCATCAATTCCGATTTCCATGAAAAACGGGATATTCATATTCACGTCCCGGATGGTGCAACACCAAAAAGATGGTCCAAGCGCAGGGATTGCTATGTGTACAGCATTAGTGTCCTGCTTAACCGGTAATCCGGTGAAGTCGGAAGTAGCCATGACGGGAGAAATCAGCTTGCGTGGCAAAGTGTTACCAATTGGCGGATTAAAAGAGAAATTGCTAGCAGCCCATCGAGGCGGTATTAAAAACCGTGGTTATTCCGAAGGAAAAACGTGAAAGATTTGGAAGACATTCCGGAAAATGCAAAACGTGATCTTGTTATCCATGCCGTGGAGACCATTGATGAAGTGCTAACCATTGCATTGGAGAATCCGCCGACCGGCGTTGAATTTGTGAAACTTGATCCGGTTTCTGCAGTAAAAGCGCCCCGTCGTAAAAAGCCGTATCCAGAAGTGCGGTCAATTAATTAAGTGTTTTAATAAGCCAAATTATCCAACATAATTTGGCTTATTTTTCTATTTCTGATAGTGCGTCCTCAGGCGCTTTAGATTATAATCGTGCAAATTTTTGTATCATTTTTATAGGATAAATTTTTAATGGTAATGGAAAAAAACTGAACGGAGCCTCAAACAACTGGGCTTCTAAGTTTCTTTTTTTGGTTTTTATTTCGGTAACCTTTGTTATCAGTTCTATGGCAGGCTATCTTTACACCCGAACAGACAACTCTGCCGCGAAAGTGAATGGAGAAGAAATCTCACAGCACGCTTTCCAAAAATCAATACAACATCGCCTCCCGCAATTTAAGCCCGCAGAAGCCGATTCCCCGGCTCAAGTCGCTAATCTCAAAAGACAAATTTTATCGTCCCTAATTGATCAGGGAATTGCTACGCCAATACACCAATGAATTGAAATTAGGCGTAAGCGATGAACGAATTAAACAAGAAATTGTTACCAGCCCGAATTTCCAAAAATAACGGCAAATTTGATAATGCGTTATACCAACAAGTGCTACAAAAACAATGGTATTTCTGCCGAAACCTATGCAGGGTTATGTGCGTGAAGCATTACGCTTAGAACAACTTCAAGGCGGTTTGGCAATTACCGCATTCAACGTACCGGCGCAACGGGACGCTTTGGCAAAAGTATTCTTCCAAAGCCGCAATATTCGATTGGCAAATTTATCTTTAGCCGATGAAATTTCGAAACAAACCGTCACTGATGCCGAAATTCAAAGCTTACTACGATGCCCACAAGGCTGACTTTACTATTCCTGAATCCGTGAAAGTGCAATATCTTGATTTATCTGGTGCAAATATGGAAAAAAAGCATCAATATTAGCGATGTGGAAATTGCACAGTACTACCAAGACAAAAAGGCCCAATTCACTACGCAGGGACAACAACGTTTAGCCCATATCCAAGTGAAAAACCGAACAACAGGCACAAGATTTATACAATCAATTACAAAATGGTGCGGCATTTGCCGACTTAGCCAAAAATCACTCTATCGATCCTACCAGTGCGGAGAAAGGTGGTGATTTAAGTTGGGTAAGTTCGGGTGAATTTCGAAAGTTTTTGAAGATGCAGCGAATGCTTTTAGCTGTGGGTCAATACAGTCAACCGGTCAAACTGGATAATAACTATCACATTATTTTGGTAGAAGAACGCAAAGAAGCGGGCGTATTGCCGTTAGAAAAATGTGAAAGCGCAAATTGCTGCACAAATTCGTCAAAACTTGATCAACAACCAATTCTTCTCTGTTGAAAAAAACGTGTGGCTGAAAAAAAGCCTTTGAAGATCCTTCTTCACTAAAAAGCGGCTGCCGATGAAGCTGGTGTTAAAGTGCAAGAAACCGGCTATTTCTCCCGTAACAACATTCCTGCCGCACTAAATTACCCGAATGTGGCATCAGCCATTTTTTTGATTCCGAAATATCCCAAAGGCGGTAGCAATTCTGAGCCGATGAGCATAGGGAGAACAACACTCTTTAGTGGTGCGTGTACTTGAACATAAAGCGCAATCAACAAAAATCTTTAGAAGAGGCGAAAGCAGAAATTATTGCAACGCTAAAACAGCAAAAAAGCGGAAACCGTTGTGTTAGCCCAAGCCGATAAATTCGTACAAGAATTAGCGTCAGGCAAAAACCGTTGATGGTGTGAAATTCGGAGCCGAGCAAACCTGGGTATTTGCTGAAAATAAAAATCCAGCTTTAAATAATCAGGTATTTTCGATGACGAAACCGACAGAAGGCAAAACTACCTATAAAGCGGCCAAAGACACTAAAAGGCGATGTGGTTATCATTGCATTGGATAAAAGTGACCGATGGCAAATTGAGCGAAGAGGAACAAAAACAATTTGCCGTTCAAATTGAACAAGCCGCTCAAGTCGGCTTGCAAAAATAGCTTATTGAATGCTTTTACGCGCGAAAGCCAAAAATTGAAATAAACGATTCGTTTATTAATCAGGAACAATAATTAACGCATAATGCCTATGACCATAGGCATTATTTTTACCCGATGCGGCATGGTTTATTACTCTGCGATTTAATGTTCGCACCTAACATCTAACAAAGGAGATTAAGATGAAATTAGTTGAAGTTAAGCATCCATTAGTCAAACATAAATTAGGTTTAATGCGTGCTGCAGATGTCGATACTAAAAAAATTTCGTGAGTTAGCGACAGAAGTGGGAAGTCTCTTAACTTATGAAGCTACCTCCGATTTGGAAACGGAAAAAGTCATTATCGACGGCTGGTGTGGCCCCGTTGAAATTGATCAAATTAAAGGTAAAAAAAGTTACCGTTGTGCCAATTCTGCGTGCAGGTCTAGGCATGATGGACGGTGTTTTGGAGCACGTTCCGAGTGCGCGAATTAGCGTGGTCGGGATGTATCGAAACGAAGAAACATTAGAACCCGTACCGTATTTCCAAAAAAATTAGCCAGCGATTTAGAAGAGCGTTTAGCCATTGTGGTTGACCCAATGTTAGCCACTGGTGGCTCTATGGTTGCAACCATTAATTTGTTAAAAACAAAAAGGCTGTAAGCATATTAAAGTCCTGGTTTTGGTGGCTGCACCGGAAGGCTTGGCAGCGTTAGAAAAAGCCCATCCGGACATTGAGCTTTACACCGCCTCTATTGACGATCACTTAAATGAAAATGGTTATATCATCCCTGGGTTAGGGTGACGCAGGCGATAAAAATTTTTCGGTACCAAGTAATCGTTCGCTTTTTCACAAGGTAAAGGCGGATTTTATCCGCCTCTTTTTCAGGGAAAAATGACAAGAAAAAAACACTTGAAATTTTTGACCGCACTTTTTAAGTTAATTCAGACAGAGAGTTGAAACTTACATGACAAATACAACACAAAAATTTTCCTATTGAGGAACAACAAAGCCGCGTTAAACAAGCTTTCGTAGGACTACAAATGCTTTTTGTAGCGTTTGGCGCTTTAGTTTTAGTACCGTTAATTACCGGTCTTGATGCAAATACCGCACTGCTTACCGCCGGTGTCGGCACCCTGTTATTCCAACTTTGTACAGGCAAGCAAGTGCCGATTTTCCTCGCTTCTTCTTTTGCATTTATCGCACCTATTCAATATGGCGTAGCCACGTGGGGCATTCCTGTCACCATGGGCGGTTTGGCCTTTGCGGGTTTGGTTTATGTCGCCTTGAGCGCGTTAGTGAAAATTCGCGGCGCAGCAGCATTAGAACGTATTTTTTTCCACCGGTGGTCGTCGGTCCGGTCATTATCATCATCGGTATGGGATTAGCCCCTGTGGCCGTGGATATGGCATTAGGTAAAAAAATAGCGCTTATCAATATAACGACGCGGTATTGGTCTCCATGGTGACCTTAGTGACCACCCTGTGTGTAGCCGTTTTCTCAAAAGGCATAATGAAATTAATTCCAATCATGTTCGGCATCACTGTGGGTTATATTCTATGTCTTTTTCATGGGATTGATTAATTTCCAACCTGTTTTAGATGCTCCATGGTTTAGTTTACCAAATCTAACCGCGCCTGAATTTAAACTGGAAGCCATTTTATATTTGCTACCAATCGCCATTGCACCGGCAGTAGAACACGTTGGCGGTATTATGGCCATTAGTTCAGTCACCGGCAAAGATTTTCTTAAAAAAACCCGGATTACACCGCACCTTACTCGGTGACGGCATTGCCACCAGCGCAGCATCTTTGTTAGGCGGACCACCGAATACCACCTATGCTGAAGTTACCGGCGCAGTCATGCTGACCCGCAACTTTAATCCAAATATCATGACATGGGCGGCTGTTTGGGCAATTGCTATTTCCTTCTGCGGTAAAGTCGGCGCATTTCTCTCCACCATTCCGACTATTGTCATGGGTGGGATTATGATGTTGGTGTTCGGCTCTATTGCCGTGGTGGGGATGAGCACACTCATTCGTGCGAAAGTGGATGTCACCGAAGCCCGAAACTTATGTATCATCGCCGTTGTGATGACGTTTGGGATCGGCAATATGTTCGTTGATGTGGGCGGTGTTTCCTTAAAAGGCATCAGCTTATGCGCCGTTGTTGCCATCATTTTGAATTTGGTGTTACCAAAAGCCAAAAACGAAATTGCATAGTATGAATACTTAACCGTCATTAGCGGGTAGGAAAAAATATCCGCTAATGACTTTCTAAATTGAAAAAAATTTCGTTTATTCTTACCGCACTTTTGATAACCACACCTTAGGGTGTCTGATTTGGCCGAACCGCATTTCCAACTTCCTTTGCCTATTCATCAATCGGATGATGAAACGTTAGAAAACTTCTATGCAGAAAATAATCTGCTACTCCTTAATTCACTACAAAAAAATTTCTTACAACTTCATCAGCAATTTTTTTCTATCTTTGGGGTAATAAAGGGAGCGGAAAAAGCCACCTACTAAAAAGGTGTTTGTCAGCATTATCTTGCGCAACAGCGTCCGGCATTATATGTCCCGTTAAACAAAGCCCAATATTTCTCTCCTGCCGTATTAGAGAACCTTGAACAGCAAGCGTTAGTTTGTTTGGATGATTTGCAGGCAGTCATCGGCAATGCCGAATGGGAAGTCGCCATTTTTGATTTAATTAATCGCGTACGGGAAACCGGAAGAACATTGTTAATAATGAGCGCCGATCAATCCCCTGCCAATTTATCGGTGCAACTACCTGATTTGGCTTCCCGATTAACCTGGGGAGAGGTGTATCAGCTTGCGCCGTTAAACGATAAGCAAAAAAATAGACGTGTTACAAAAAAAGCCGCTTATCAGCGCGGTATCGAGTTGCCTGATGAAACGGCTAATTTTTTTGTTTAAGCGCTTGGAACGGGATATGAAAACCTTGTTTAATGCGTTGGAAAAAAACTCGATCAAGCCTCGTTACAAGCACAACGCAAATTAACCATCCCTTTCGTCAAAGAAATTTTGTCATTATAACAGCCAATGTTACAACCATCTGCGGGTATCTTGGCAGTACGCCGTAAATGCATCACCGAAAAATCTTTCGCAAACTTTCCTCTTCCCGCTTAATTTGAAACTCGGTGATATACCACACAAATAGCAACACACCTAATATTGCTGACAACGAGCCAAGATAACAATTCCACGCCAATAAAACAAACACCAAGCCTAGATACATCGGATTACGGCTGTATTTATAAATTCCATTAGTCACTAAGTGTGAAGCATTTTTCGACTTTTAGCGGGTCAACTGTGGTTTTGGCTAATAAAAATTGTAAGACGCTCGCCATGCCGATAACACAACCAATCCCGCCTAAGAGAATTACCAACCACCACGGCATCGAAAAATTGCCAAATAGGGTGGGAGAATTTTTCATTAACAAAGCACAGAAGACAAAAAAATTAATGGAGGCGGAATAGGGATTTTGCGTTGATTAGTAGCCATGATGTTCCTCATTGAAATTATTAAAAGAAAGGCTTGGAGAACCAAGCCTTAAAAAAACTATAAATTATTTAACCGCACTTGAATAAGTTGCTGTTCTAACGGAGAGGCGTGTTGTTGTGCTTGTTGATAACTCGCCTTGGCTGCCTCTTTATCGCCTTTGGCTAATTGAATGTCACCGGCTAAAAATGTTTTTCGCCCCGCTCCAAGCCTGCTCTTTCACCAATTTCAGGCTATCCAACGCCGGATCGAACTGTCCTAATTGGAATTGCACGGAAGCCAAACGCAACGCTGTAATAGAAGATAAAAATATCATCAGTGGATTGCGCCATAGCTTGTTTTAAAGCGTCTTCTGCCAGAGTGAAATCATTGTTCTCTACAGCAATTTTAGCTTTATCTAACAAAGCCAACACCGCATAGCTAGTTTTTCATGATTTTTAATAAACTGACTAAACTGCTCTGCTTGTGCTTTCGGATCTTTTGCGTAATTAAATAACACCTGTTCGTACTCTGCGGAAGCCGAATGTATTTTTTTGGATTTGATGCGACTGCCAATAATTCCAACCGAATACACCGCCAAAAGGCAATGACAAAAACAAACAATAATAAATTTATAATTTTTCGTTCCACCATGCTTTGATAGCACTCAATTCTTGTTCTTCTTCAATGGTATAAGCCATTTTTTTCTTTCCTTATTTAAGTGTATTTTTAATATGTGATGTAATGTCGGCGAATGCAACGGCGGTTTGCTCCCCCTGTTGCAACAAGTCTTTCACCACCACTTGTTGGTTCTTCACTTCTTCTTCACCAATCACTAAAGCCAACTTCGCACCGGTTTTATCGGCACGTTTAAACTGTTTCTTAAAAGTTACCGCCACTGCAATGCAGCATCGTGCGTAAGTGCGGTAATTCCGAGCGAAGTTTTTTTCAGCCAAGTTAAATGCGGCAATAGTTGTGTCTTCACCTTGATAAACAACATAAAGATCCACCGCTCTTGGTAATTCGATGTGCGGATTCACTTCTTGTACCAACAACACCAAACGTTCCAAGCCCATGGCAAAGCCAACGCCGCTAGTGGCATGACCGCCCAACTGTTCCACCAAACCATCATAACGGCCGCCACCACAAACCGTGCCTTGCGCACCCAATGCAGAAGTCACCCATTCAAAAAAACGGTTTTTATTGTAGTAATCCAAACCGCGCACCAGTTTTTGATTGATTTCGTACTGAATGCCGAGGCTGTCTAATAAAGCACATAATTGGGCAAAATGTTCACGGGACTCGTCATCAAGGTAATCATGTAATTTCGGCGCATCATTTAACACCTCTTGTACCCGTTGATCTTTACTGTCTAAAAATTCGTAACGGATTGGTGGTTAAACGGCGCTTGCTGTCTTCATCTAAAAATATCGATGTGATTTTGCAGAAAATCGACTAACGCCTGACGGTAATTTTTACGCGCATCTAACGAACCGATAGAGTTCAGTTGAAGAGTAACGTGGTCAAAAATGCCCAAATCTTTCCATAAACGTGCAGTCAATGCGATCAGTTCCGCATCAATTTCCGGGTTCGGAATACCGAAAATTTCTACACCCACTTGATGAAACTGGCGATAACGGCCTTTTTGCGGACGTTCATAACGAAACATCGGTCCCATGTACCACAAACGCTGTTCCTGATTATACAGCAAACCGTGTTCAATACCGGCACGCACACAACCGGCCGTGCCTTCCGGACGAAGAGTTAAACTTTCTTCATCACGGTCGTCAAAAGTAAACATTTCTTTTTCGACAACGTCAGTGACTTCCCCAATCGCACGCGCAAAAAGCGGTGTACTTTCTACGATCGGCATACGGATCTCGGCATAACCATACGCGCTCAAAACTGACCGCACTTTATTCTCGACCCATTGCCACAACGGGGTGTCTGTCGGTAAGCAATCATTCATGCCACGAATTGCTTGAATTGTTTTTTTGCCACAATAAATTCCTGTGTTTATAAAAATTAAAGAATACGATTTTTTTCGGATCTTGTTGTGCCACGCGGGCGCGAATTTTAGCTTCTAATTGATTGATTAAATCTTCGTTATCAAAACGTTCTTTCTGGCGTTCACCGGCAAGATAATAACCGCTTTTCTTGTTGCCGCCGGTCACGCCTAAATCAGAAACCAACGCCTCACCGGGGCCATTGACGACACAACCGATAATAGACACGTCCATCGGCGTAATAATATCTTCTAAGCGCTGTTCAAGAGCGTTTACTGTACCGATAACATCAAATTCTTGACGGGAACAGGTCGGGCAAGCAATAAAATTAATGCCTCGGGAACGAATGCGCAGAGATTTTAGAATATCAAAACCGACTTTGATTTCCTCTACCGGATCGGCCGCTAAAGAAACACGTAACGTATCACCGATCCCCTCCGATAATAACATGCCTAAGCCAATGGCAGATTTCACCGCTCCGGAGCGGGCGCCACCAGCCTCAGTAATGCCTAAATGCAACGGCTGTTTAATGGCTTTTGCAAGTAAACGGTAAGACTCTACCGCCAAATAGACATCGGAGGCTTTCACACTCACTTTAAATTGATCAAAGTTGAGTCGATCTAAAATTTCAACATGACGTAACGCAGACTCTAACAGCGCCTGAGGTGTTGGTTCGCCATATTTCTCCTGAATGTCTTTTTCCAGTGAGCCGGCATTCACCCCGATACGAATCGGGATATTTTTTTATCTTTGGCACAATCTACCACCGCACGAATACGATCTTCCCGCCCGATATTACCCGGATTAATGCGCAAGCAATCTACACCATATTCCGCTACTTTTAAGGCAATACGATAGTCGAAGTGAATATCGGCCACCAACGGCACATCCACTTGTTGTTTGATGAGCTTAAAAGGCTTCTGCGGCATCCATGGTTGGCACGGAAACACGCACAATATCGGCGCCCACGCGCTCCAAAAGCTTTAATTTGGGCAACTGTCGCTTCCACATCGGTAGTACGTGTATTGGTCATTGACTGCACAGAAATTGGTGCATCTCCCCCACAGGGACTTTTTCCTACATAAATTTTTAATCGATTCTCTACGCTGAATTTTTTTGGTCTTTCTAACATTATTTGCTCATTATTGAGGTAGTTTTAAATTTCGCTACACGGCCATCAACGGTTAACGGGAAGGCTTCACCTTTGTAAGTAATTCTGACATTGCCTGGTGCACCGATAATTAAAGAATAAGGTTCTTCTTCGTTAAAAACTTAATACATCGCCTTGTTTATATTCTTTTTGCGCTAAGACTTTACGATTTTTATCTTTCACGCTAATCCAACAATTGCCGATAACTTCAATGTGTAAATTATCTTTCGACGCATCAGCAGTCGAAACGTTTGAATTTTCCACCGCACTTTGCTGTTCTCCGGAAGCCTGTGCAGCAGTTTGTGTCATGCTTAACTGCTCGTTACCGCTGATTTTATTCATCTCCGACTGCAAGACATTACCGGAGCTTTGTGTCGGTTCACTTGGCGTGGATGAACCCGCTATTTGAGGCTCAACCAACGGCTTCGTTTCAATTTCAATATTTGTGCCCTTCGGCGCGGTATCCGTTAAGGTGTTTTCGATTTTCGTCGGTTGTGGTACAACAACTTCATTAGTTATTGGTTTGCTAGTTGTGGTTTCAGCAACGCTATTGGTGTAAGTATTAACTAAAAATATCCCGTTCCACATTAGATTGTTGATGGCTCTCCCACCACCACATACCGGTCATGCCAACTACGATCAAAACAACGATTACGCTTAAATACCCCACCCAGTTATTATGAGATGAATACTGATTAACCGCACGGGTGGCACGGGCGTTTTTGCCCAAGTCATTTTTTTCTGCACATGACCGAAATTAATGGTATTCACCCAATCGCTATCCGGAATTTTTCAAGAACTTGGCATAACTACGCACATACCCGCGCATAAAGGTTGATGGGATGGTATCACTAATAAATTGGTTATTTTCAATGCTTCTTAATACGGCGGGACGTAATGAGATCTCTTTAGAGACTTGTTCAACGGTGAGATTTAAGGCTTCTCGCACCTGACGAAATTTATCGCCCTAATGAGGTTTCTCGAGTGTTTGTCTGCGGTTCTGGTGAAGCTGTTTGTGTGTTCATAAACGGATGGTATTTTTTTCGCTAAAAATTGAGTGGTAAAGTTTAAGGTTGTCAGGCGTGTTTTGCAACTGTTATATAGCCTTATTCTGCGCCTTTGGTGAAATTGTTAAACATTTTTAAACAAATAATAAATGCTGAAAATACTCGGATAGATTGACGAATTCAGAAGAGTCAAAAAAATATTAGAAAAAAATCAACCGCACTTTTCGTGTGATTGGTCACGCTATTTGGCGAGTTGAGCCAATTTCTTGGCTCGCATCGGTTCGATTTTTCAAGGGCGGCAAGGTTCTCCCGATAAATTTGATGATCTTTCGCCGATAACGCGCACAGCGCAAGGTTTTCGTAAGTGTCGCCTTGATGATAATAATTCGGGCTTTTTAATGTCTGTTTAAATTGTTCATAGGCGGCCTGATATTCCCTTTGCGAACAAAGAAACGCACCGAAGTTATTGAATACATCCCCTTGTTTATCATCCAGCTTAATCGCCGTTAAATACGATTGTTTGGCGTGTTCAACATCCCCTTGTTGCTGATAAAAAAATACGCTAACGCGGCGTGCACCAAATAATATTTCGGAGCATAAGAAAGGGCTTTATCCAAATTTAATTTGGCTTGGCTACCATCTTGCTGCTGTAAATAGCCCAATGCCAGCTCCACACGGGCTTTAGCCGCCGCTTGTTTATCAAAATCCGGAGCATCGGAATGAACAACACAGGCAGAAAACAGAAAAAGGAAAAAAATAAATGGTACAAAACGATAAAAAAAGAAACTGAATATTGACCATAATTTTTTTCCTCTGTTATGGAATTATTGTACTTGAACGGCGATACCTTGACCGAAACGTTTTTTCTGTGTAGTACGCTTGGTACGGTCAATGACATCACCGGCTAATTGTCCGCAAGCGGCATCAATGTCATCGCCTCGGGTTTTGCGCACAATCACCGTCAAACCATACTCCATCAATGTTTTCTGGAAACGGTCAATACGCGTGTTGGAGCTTTTCGCGTAAGGTGCTTCCGGGAACGGGTTCCATGGAATCAAATTGATTTTACACGGTGTATTTTTAATACTTCCGCTAATTGATGAGCATGTTCCACATGATCGTTAATGTGATCCAACATCACATATTCGATAGTCACTTTGCCATGGTTGGCATTGGAGACGCTTAAATAACGATTCACCGAATCAATCAAGGTTTTTAATATTGTATTTTTGTTTAACGGCACGATTTCATCACGCAATTCATCGTTTGGTGCATGCAGGAAATCGCCAACGCCACATCAATCATTTTGCTCAAGTTATCTAACGCCGGCACAACACCTGAGGTGGATAAAGTCACGCGACGTTTGGATAGTCCGTAGGCGAAATCGTCCAACATAATTTCCATGGCCGGCACCACATTCGCCACGTTTAATAACGGTTCGCCCATGCCCATCATTACCACATTGGTAATCGGACGCACGCCTGTAACCCCAAAATTGCCGATGATTTTTCGATGCGCGCCACACTTGCCCAATAATTTCCGATACCGTTAAATTGCGGTTAAACCCTTGTTGGGCGGTAGAACAAAAAGTACAGGCCAACGCGCAACCAACCTGCGAAGAAACACATAAGTGGCACGATCCGCTTCCGGAATGTACACGGTTTCTACTTGTTGATCACCTACCTGCATCGCCCATTTAATCGTGCCATCGGCAGAACGTTGTTCCACCGCCACTTCCGGGGCTTTAATTTCTGCCACGGATTTTAATTTTTCCCGTAACTTTTTTTGTTTAAATTGGTCATATTATCGAAATTATCTTCACCAAAAATGATAAATCCATTTCACCAATTGATCGGCGCGGAACGGTTTTTTTCACCCTAATTCGGCAAAAAAATTCACGCATTTGCGCACGGGTTAAATTCATTAAATTGACTTTTTGCCACATCTGCACTGGCAGCATTGGCAATAGGTTGTTCTAACATAGGAGCCTCGTTATTACACATTACGGCAGAAACCGAAATTTTTTTAGGTTATGGCCATTTTATTGGAATGGATGACCGGATAAAAAAATAGGCTGCGATTGTACTGATTTCGTTTTCATTAATCTAGCAATTTCGCGGTTATCTCACAAACGTTTGGAAAAAAACGACCGCACTTTTTTTGTGATCCCGATCGAATAACCATTAAAAAAAGTACGATATTTTTTTGCAATAGATACCCAAATCATGCGTCTAATTTTTAAGCATTTGTTTTTATCGACAAATGATTTTGGCATTCACTCAAGGAGGGATTATGACATTAAAAAAATTAACGGCGTTAACCGTTTTGAGTTTAGCTATGTCTTCCGCTTATGCATCGGATTTGCCGAATATTACTATTTTGGCCACCGGCGGGAACCATTGCCGGCGGCGGCGAAACTGCGGTCAGCTCTGCTTATAAAGCCGGTCAACTTACAGTTGAGCGCTTAATTGAAGCCGTACCGGAAATGAAAGACATCGCCAATATTACCGGTGAGCAGGTGGTGAATATCGGTTCACAAGATATGAATGATAAGGTGTGGTTAACATTAGCGAAAAACGATTAATAAGCAATGTGCAGACACAGATGGCTTCTGTCATTACTCATGGCACGGATACGATGGAAGAAACCGCCTATTTTCTGGATTTAACCGTAAAATGTGAAAAAACCGGTGGTATTAGTCGGCGCAATGCGTCCGGCAACAGAAAAAAAGTGCCGATGGTCCGATGAATTTATACAACGCGGTAGTGGTTGCCGTGGATAAAAAAATCAGCCGGTCGTGGCGTATTGGTAGCAATGAACGATCAAGTGCTGGGCGCGCGTGATGTCTCCAAAATGAGTACAACCGCCGTACAAACCTTTGTTTCACCAAATTTTGGCGCGTTAGGTTACATTCATAACAGTAAAGTGGATTATGAACGTTCGCCGGAAAGCAAACACACCACGAACACGCCGTTTGATGTCACCAATTTAGAGGCATTGCCGAAAGTCGGTATTGTGTATGCTTATTCCAATATGCCGACTGAACCTTTAAAAAGCCTTATTAGACGCTGATTATCAAGGCATTATTAGTGCAGGGGTAGGCAACGGTAACGTCAATACGGAAAAACTTGGAGTTATTGGCAAAAGCCGCTAAAGATGGTGTAACGGTAGTGCGTTCTTCCCGTGTACCAACCGGTTACACTACCCGTGACGCAGAAGTGGATGACAGCAAATATGGTTTTTATTACATCCGGCACATTAAACCCGCAAAAAGCTCGTGTACTGTTGCAACTCGCGTTAACCCAAACCAAAGATGTGAAGGAAATTCAGCAGTATTTTGAGGATTTCTAAAACCAGCCTACCATCATCACAATAAAAACAACCCCATACAAATTTGTATGGGATTGAAAACTTTGTAAAAATAACTGCACTTTATGTTGTCATTTTTTTATGAACACACCACCTTAATCGCTAAGCCTCCTTGGGAGGTTTCACGGTATTTGGCGTTCATGTCCTTACCCGTTTCATACATGGTTTCGATAACTTTATCAAGAGTCACGCGCGGGGTGGTAGTACGACGTAAAGCCATGCGACTGGCATTAATGGCTTTTAACCGAGGCGATGGCGTTACGTTCGATGCAAGGCACTTGAACTTGCCCGCCCACCGGATCGCAGGTAAGGCCAAGGTTGTGTTCCATAGCAATCTCTGCGGCGATACACACTTGTTCCGGGCTTCCCCAAGAATTTCCGATAAACCGGCGGCCGCCATGGAGCAAGCTACACCAACTTCTCCTGACAACCCACTTCCGCACCGGAAATGGAAGCGTTCATTTTATATAAAGACCCGATCATGCCGCAGGTTAATAAATAACGTTCAACAATTTCGTTAGTCAATGGGCCGACAAACTTTTCGTAATAAGCCAACACTGCCGGAACAATGCCGCAGGCTCCATTCGTCGGTGCAGTGACCACCCGTCCGCCAGCTGCATTTTTCTTCATTCACCGCTAAGGCAAACATATTAACCCAATCGATAACCCGCATCGGATCGTTAGATAACTCGTTGTTCGCTTTTTAGCATTCGATATAAGGTAGCGGCACGTCGGGCGACTTTTAATGGCCCCGGCAACACCCCTTCCGTATGCAAACCATGATTAATACAATCTTTCATCGTTTTCCATACTTGATGTAAATGCGCTTCCAATTCTGCTTTACTGTGTAAAGCCAGTTCATTTTTCATCATCAAACTGGACAAGGAAAGCCCGCTTTCTTGACAATGACGCAAAAATATCAGCTGCATTACGATAAGGGTAAGGCACTTCAATTTTATTTTCTTCCTGCTGGTTGAAAATGCGCTTCATCAACAATAAAACCGCCGCCAATGGAATAGTACGTTTGCTTGTACAATACTTCTTTGTCGGCCAATGCGGTAATACTCATGCCGTTTTTCATGTAATGGCAAGAAAGTTTGATGGAAAAATCATGTCTGTTGCCGGATCAAACTTGGCAACGTGCTTCCCTTCGGCCAGAGCTAATTTGGCGGTTTCATTTTACATTGGCAATAAAACCCGGAATGCCTTCAATATCAACGTTATTTGGTAAGTAACCGGCTAAACCCATGATAATCGCAATATCGGTACCATGACCGTGACCTGTCATGGATAATGAACCGTAAACATCCACTTGAATTTGAGTGACTTTTTTTAGTAGCTCACGCTCAATTAAATCATCAATAAATTGCTTGCCGGCTTTCATCGGCCCAACGGTATGCGAACTCGAGGGACCGATACCGATTTTAAAACATATCAAAAACGCTAATCATATTTTTACTCACTACCGTGCCTTACGCCCCCAAAGGCATAAGGCACTTTCGTTAGAATCAGGACAAAGGAAGCGCATTCTACGCTTATTTTTTTAAAAATAATCCATAGACCACAGCGGAAATTGCAATGGAGCCCATCACCACGACAAAAATATTGCTCAGCTTGCCTTTATAACGACGCATAGCAGGAACGTTATGAATGGCATACATTGGCATGATAAATAGAATCATCGCAATGATTGGACCGCCAAAGGGATTCAATCAAACCTAAAAATACTTGGATTGATGACCGCCACCGCCCAAAGGGTTAATAAGAAGAAAAGTGCGGTGCCATAATTTAATTTTTTTACGGTTAATGGTTTTGTTATCCGTCATTTTTAAATATAACCCTTCCAAACCTTCGCGAGCACCTAAATAATGACCGAAGAATGAACTGGTAATCGCCAAAAAATGCTACCAACGGACCGAAGTAAGAAATGTACGGATTGTCAAATTTATTGGCAAGATACGACAAGATACTGATATTTTGCGCTTTTGCTTCTGCAAGTTCTACCGGTGTTAAGGTCAACACACAACTGAACACAAATAACATAACGAACAACAATAGTGTGGTAGCGGTACCTTTTAAGGTTTTGCTGGCATGTTTTTCTGCTAATTCAGGATCTTTATATTCCCGTTGTTGGGATAAAGAAAAAGCAGAAATTGCCGGAGAATGGTTAAATGAAAACACCAACACCGGAATCGTCAGCCACAATGTGACCAGAAAGCCTTTTTGCTGTTGGTGCTTCTAATAATACGGATGTGTTCCAATGCGGAATTAAATAAATGGAAAGTACAAATAAAAATCAATACTAATGGATAAACCAATAATTCCGTGATTTTCAACATGACTTTCTCATTCATCAACATAATGGAAATTAATGTCGCAATTAGCACAAATGACAGTAACACTCGGTTCGGCGACGGCATACCTAATTGGTTTACGATAAACGAATCTACGGTATTGGTGATGCCGTTACCGTAAATTAACAAAATCGGGAAAATTGCAAAGAAATACAATAATGTAATTAATTTTCCCGCGGTTTTACCGAAATGCTCCTCCACCACTTCCGTAATGTCGCTACCCGGTTTAGAAGAAGATAATACAAAACGAGAAAGCCCACGGTGCGCCAAATAAGTCATTGGTCCTACTAAAAGTGCCATCACAACTAATGGCCAGAATCCTCCCATCCCGGCATTAATTGGCAAAACAACACACCCGCACCAACTGCGGTGCCAAACAGATTTAACATCCAAACAATGTCAAATTTACGCCATTTATCATTTTGATTAGACATACTGTCTCCTTTTTATAAACAGTGATATTCATTCTGCGCGCATGGTAGATCCGTTATAAAAAAAGGCTTTCAAAGAGAATTTCGTAGATTTGTGATCGGTGTATAACTTTTTCCTTGAAAAAAATGTGATTTTTGTAACAAGTTTTTTTAATATAGTTTGTGAAAATTTACACAACTAAGTTGAGCTGGGTTTTTGCATTTGCGACAAAAAAATATACCGCGCCATCACGTTGGATTTTATTATGTCGGCGAATGCTTAACTGGTGGGTTTGGCAGGCGCAACGGTAAGTAAAGGTTTTGCCTTTGTACCGAGGAAAGATCGAATTGATGGCAGGTGTCGGCCGGCAAATGAAAAAAATCTCTTTCATGACAAATCGCCACTCTTTTACCGTGAGGTTGAACATGGCCAAACGCTTGATAAACAATAATATGAGCCAGTTCGTGTAAGGACACTTGTCGAATGAAATCTTCGCTATTTTCCAGCATTAAAGTGCGGTTAAAACTGATGACGTTTCTTTGTAGATAAGCAACACCGGCTTTAATGCCTTTTTAACTCGTAATTAATTTGCGGAAGACTAAAAAGAGTGTTTAAAGTGTTCTTCTGCCAGTTGCAAGCCGTAATGAATGCGACGGAGAAGCTGCATTTTTACAATGCGAAAATTATTTTCTGTTTGCATAAGTGCGGTCAAAAAAACGCTTTATTTTTTTAACTGCACTTTATCACAAATTGATGATTTAAAAATTATTTTTAATCCGGCCGCCGCGCGTAACTCTGCTGCGCGATCAATTTTTTTCCCAAGGGAATTGTTCACGACCGAAGTGACCGTAAGCGGCGGTTTGACGATAAATCGGTTGGATTAAATCTAACATTTTAATTAACCCGTACGGACGTAAATCAAAGAATTCACGTACTAAGTTTACCAACAATTCATTCGCCACTTTGCCTGTGCCGAAAGTTTCAATCATGATTGATGTCGGTTCGGCAACACCGATAGCGTAAGAAAGCTGAATTTCGCAACGATCCGCAAGGCCGGCGGCAACAATGTTTTTCGCCACATAACGGGCTGCATAAGCAGCAGAACGGTCAACTTTAGACGGATCTTTACCGGAGAACGCACCACCACCGTGACGTGCCGCACCGCCGTAAGTATCCACGATAATTTTACGACCGGTTAAACCGCAGTCCCCCATAGGGCCACCGATAACGAAAACGACCGGTTGGATTAATGAAGTATTTCGTGTCTTTAGACAACCATTGCGCCGGCAATACCGGCTTGATGATTTCTTCCATCACGCCTTCATGCAAATCTTTTTGGCTAATGCTTTCGGCATGTTGGGTGGAAAGCACCACGGCATCAATGCCGATGATCTTGTTGTCTTCATATTTAAAGGTAAGTTGGCTTTTTCGCGTCAGGGCGTAACCAATCTAGTTTTCCGCTTTTTACGTACCTGCGCTTGGCGTTCCATTAAACGATGCGCGTAAGTAATGGCTGCCGGCATAAATACTTCAGTTTCATTGGTAGCATAACCGAACATAATGCCTTGGTCGCCCGCGCCTTGATCGAGCGGATTTTCACGATCCACGCCTTGATTGATGTCGGAAGATTGTTTACCGATGGCGTTTAACACCGCGCAAGAACGGCCATCAAAGCCCATTTCGGAACTGGTATAGCCGATGTCGCAAATCACTTCACGCGCTAAATTTTCAATATCCACCCATGCAGATGTGGTAATTTCACCGCCTACTAATGCCATCCCGGTTTTCACATAGGTTTCGCAAGCAACGCGGGCTTTTGGGTCTTGTTTGATGATTTCATCTAACACCGCATCGGAAATTTGATCGGCGATTTTGTCCGGATGCCCTTCAGAAACGGACTCGGACGTAAATAAATACTGGCTCATGTTATTCTCCGGAATAATTTTAATACAGAGTAAATGTAAGGATATTTGGAAGTATTTCCATCTAGACGGCTAATCATACGCTTTTAGCCCTAAAAATGCAAGTTGCTAAGACAGGGAATTTTGTCTGTTTTCAGTAAATAATGGCATCAATAAAAAGAAAAAAACCCCCAACAAACGCTGAGGGTTTTCGATTAACACAACTAAAAAGATTAGCGACGTAAACCCTAAACGAGCGATTAAGCTGCTGTAAAGTTCAAGATTAGTACGTTTTAAGTAATCTAAAAAGTTTACGACGACGAGAAACCATGCGTAATAAAACCGCGACGACCATGGTGGTCTTTTTGTGCTCTGCAAAGTGAGCTTGTAAATGGTTAATTTGTGCAGTCAATAAAGCAATTTTGCACTTCGGAAGAACCGGTATCTTTACCATCACGACCATATTCAGCAACAATTTTTTTGCTTTTTGTTCAGTACTTAGAGACATAATAACTCCTAATATGAAGTGGTTAATGATACATCGTTAGCCGATCTCTAATTCAGCGACGACAATTAAGGAGTGCAGATTCTAGCCCTTGTGAGGCTAAAAAGCAATGAATTTATCCCGTAACAGCGCATTTAATTGCGCGGCAAATGCCATTGGATTTTCTTGATGCGCATTATGACCTGCATTGGGAATAACGCTTAGGTTGAGCTGATTATCTAGCGCCATTTGTTTGAACTTATGATCCCGCTCACCGCAGAAATAATAAATCGGATAAGGGCTATTTTTTTGACGTAAGGACGCAAATCAGGTTGCTTTGGCAAGGGAGGTTGCCAATAACATTTGAGCGATATTATCGCCACAGTTGGCTTGACGTTGTTCGATTAATGCCCTGCGTTGGCCTTCCGTTAAATGAGCAAATACAGCTTGTTGATACCAGTCATTCAGTACGGATTTCGCCGTTTCGCGGCTAAAACGTTGTGCCCAAAACACATCATTTTTTTCCACCGCACTTTTTTTTCTCCTCTTCATCACAAAGACCGAGATTGCCCCCTCAATGATCAAGCCTTGCAGGTTGTATTTCTTGCTGGCTGTAAAGGGCGTAATACAGGACAATTCTTCCTCCGAGGGAATAGCCCACTAAAAAAATAAGGCTGATTTCCCACCGCTCGTTGAATTTGTTTTTGCCACATAAGCGCAGGTTTCATCGAAATCTTGCACCGGGTAATTTTTGCGCTGCCGTGCCAGGGTAAATCCAAGGCGATACAATCAAAGTGCGGTAGATTTTCCGAGAGTTTTTTTCCAATCGGCTTGAGTGCCCTAATAGACCATGTAAAAAGACGAGTGTGGTTTTCATAGCATTAAAAAAAGCAAACTATCGTGAAATAATTTGCTTTTTGATATTTCGGTTTATTCACCTACCACCGCATAGCTGATTTGTTCAATCAGGCGTTTGTAGATATTGCTGCCGTCATTCGGCGCCACTTTAATTTCGATAATCGTTGCTTCACGGCGTAAATAGGCTTGTTTTAATACGGAACTTAAGTCTGCCCAAGTGTAAGGGCGGGCATATTTTAAGATCAAACATAGACGCCACTTGAGAGAACTCCGTGTGGTGTGGCATACGATAGAACTTATCTTTGACTTCCGAATCGACCGGCAACATATCAAAAAATTGCGCCGCCGTTATTATTAATAATGAATAAAATGGTCGGCTGATTGAGTTTTTTTAAATAACGCTAACGAATTTAAATCATAGAGCGCAGAAGTATCGCCCACTAGCGCAACGACAGGTTGGTTAGAACCAATACCAATACCTGCAATAGTAGCAAGTAAAGCCATCAATACCGCTGGCACCGCGGTTAGTATAAATCGGGTAACCTTCCGGCAATTTGGTTAAAGCATCAACTAAACGCACAAATAAACTGTTACCAAGGAAAAAGCACACCGTTATTTGGCAATAAACGTTCAATGTGGTGGGCTAAAGAGGCTTCGTTCAAATTGCCGCCCACTTGTTGTTCAATAAAGGTGGCACAGAATTTAGAAAGCGCCAAAGCTTCCAATAACCATGGTTTTTGTCTTAACGGAGGATGCGCACGCAACCAATGATGGATTTTTGCCGTAAAACGGGTGTGTGGGTGATGATAAGGGATCCACTGCTTGTGGGCTTTCATCCACAATCCAAAAATTCGTTTTTAAATTCAGATAGGAATTGATTAATACGTTTGCTAATAAAACGGTTGCCAAGTTGAATGACAATGTCCGCCTGCAATATTTTTTTGTTTCACCGTTTGATTGGCAAGCCAAATATCCTCATAAGGCAACGCAGCTTCAACGCCGGATTGAATATCCGTGAGCAACACCCATCCCATGGTATTTGCCCATGCTGCAATGCCCATTGCCTGTTCGGCAGGCATTCTGCCTGCCACAATAATCCCGCGCTTAGTACGCCAATGATCCCAGTGCTCGTGAATTAACACTTCTTGATGTAGCTTGGGGATAATTTGTCCAACTCTTATTTTGGCTTAACCAACGTTGAACCTGCGCTAACCAAGGGTGTGCATCGATTTCTTCTATATTGGCGTCGTACAACGGCTCGGCAAAAAGGGACGTTAATATGCACGACACCAGCGACTTCCGTTTGCTTATGACAGGCCTGTTCAATTTTAGAAATCAACCATGGCGCGGAATAATCTTGGCCTGAGCGTGGCAAATTAATATTGGCTAACGGATATACGCCGAACATATTTTTCTTGCAAAATGGCCTGATTAGCGCCACATTCCAATAATTCAGGCGGACGATCGGCGGTGAGTACGATTAAATTAATATGACTTTGGCGGGCTTCAACAATAGCAGGATACAAATTGGCAGCAGCGGTACCTGACGTGACAATAATCGCCACCGGTTTTTTTCGTGGATTTTGCCAAACCTAAGGCAAAAAAACCGAGACCACGTTCATCAAAAATGCGTGTGACAAGTCGCCCGACTGGTATCTTGTAAACGGACAGCTTCCAATGTCAACGGCGTAGAACGTGAACCGGGTGCGATACAAAAGTGAGCAACGCCTTGACGCACAAGGGTTTCCAAAATCACTTTTGACCAACAACGATTAAATACGCTTACTGACATTTTTTTCTCCGTTTTTAGATTCTATTATTTGTAACAATGAGATTAAACCGGCGGCCTTACGCTCAATTTCGTGCCATTCTAGCAAGGGAACAGACCCTCAACAATACCGGCGCCGGCAAAAAAATACGAATTTTTGTTTTCTTCGAGTAGGGCAGAGCGAATGGTCACGCAAAAACTCCGCCTGTCGATGATCAAAGAAACCCTAATGTGCCGGCATACCAACCACGATCATAGTTTTCAATTTGACGTAACAAGGCCTTGGCTTTTTGTTGCGGCAAGCCCGCCACCGCCGCGGTAGGATGAATAGCCAGCAAACAATCTTTGTCACTGCACTGCGCTTTTAAAAAGTGCGGTAATTTCCCGACGCAAATGTTGTACCTGGCGTAACGGTTTGAGCCCGACATTCCCCACTGAAATCTTGTCGACAAAAGGTTGCAAATTGGTGCAAATACCATCAGCAACAAGCTGATTTTCATAAATATTCTTTTCATCTTGAAGCAACCAATCCGCCTGTGCGCGATTGTGTTCCGGATTATCGCTAACTAAGGCGGTGCCGGCCAAGGCCTCGGTGTTTAGTTGGCGCGCCTGACGGGCATATAAGCGCTCCGGCGTAGAACCAAGGAAACAACCCTGTTCATCTTCCGCCAATAAAAAAATGATAACAACCTGTGTGATAACTTTCGCTTTTCGCTAAAAAATCTTTACCATTTAGTCTGTGCGGGGCGCTAAAAGTGACCGCATTGGCTAAAACCAATTTGCTGACCTGCTTTTGCCGAATTTCCGCTAACGCCCGAGTTACCCAATTACACCATAGAGACTCATCAGCCTGTTGATTAACTAAAGTCAGCGGCGCTTGCACATCTAAAAGTGCGGTCATTTTTTTCAAATGTTTTTAAACCTTCCAAGGCACGTAATTGACTGTTGGCCGAATCGGCTTGATCAATAAAAAAACCGTTGCGGTGAGTTGCTGTGCATCCAGTTCCAATAATATTTGTGGTAGGAAAAAAATAGGTTTCACCGTAAAAATTTCATCCCACCGAATAACGGCAATTGATATTGATTGACAAATGCTTGCGCGGCGTCTAACTGTGTAAATGTACGAACCGCCCCCACACCGACGAAAAGTGCGCTCGGTGTCTTGTAGCTTGAAATAGAATTGAGGATAGTGTTGTTGTGCCTTTAGCCAGCCCAACACATTCATGTGGCACTTAACTTGCGCCGAACAAACCGCAATCTTCTGATTTTGATCGAATTGTAATGCATTAATTTGATTGATTAATTGCGTTTTTATTGATTGCAAACTATCCATTTTGAAAAAAAGCATTGTCTTTATCGGAAAAAAATAAGTTAAAAAAATAAGTTGCAATTCTACCGCACTTTGCGGGAATTTTTTTCATAAAAATATTTCACGTCTTAATCACTAAGGTCAAAACTATGGAACGCTTTCCAAAAATCAGATAAATTAGAGCACGTTTGTTACGATATTCGCGGACCCGTGCACAAAGAGGCACTGCGCCTTGAAGAAGAAGGGCATAAAAATTTTTAAAACTGAATATCGGTAACCCCGCGCCTTTTTGGTTTTGAAGCGCCTGATGAAATTCTCGTCGATGTATTACGCAATCTTCCTTCTGCGCAAGGTTATTGCGATTCCAAAGGGCTTTATTCTGCCCGTAAAGCTATCGTGCAATATTATCAATCAAAAGATATTCGTAACGTCACCGTTAATGATGTTTACATCGGCAACGGTGTTTCTGAATTAATTACCATGTCTATGCAGGCATTGCTTAATGACGGCGACGAAGTGCTGATTCCAATGCCGGATTACCCGCTATGGACAGCCGCCGCAACCCTGGCAGGCGGTAAAGCCGTGCATTATTTATGTGATGAGCAGGCCGATTGGTTCCCTGATGTGGAAGACATCAAAGGCAAAGTGACATCGCGCACCAAAGCGATTGTAGTGATCAACCCGAACAACCCGACCGGCGCGGTATATAGCAAAGAATTACTGCTAGATATTGTGGAAGTGGCACGTCAACATAATTTGATTATTTTTTTGCCGATGAGATTTACGACAAGATTTTTATATGACGGAGCCGTACATCATCACATTGCGGCCTTGGCGCCGGACTTATTAACCGTGACATTCAACGGCCTGTCTAAAGCCTATCGGGTAGCCGGTTTCCGTCAAGGTTGGATGATTCTCAATGGCCCGAAAAAAACACGCACAGGGGTTACATTGAGGGCTTGGACATGTTGGCATCTATGCGTTTGTGTGCCAACGTGCCAATGCAACATGCTATTCAAACCGCACTTGGTGGCTATCAAAGCATTAACGAATTTATTCTGCCGGGTGGGCGATTATTGGAACAACGCAATAAAGCCTATGAATTAATTAATCAAATTCCGGGGATTAGTTGCACTAAACCGATGGGCGCGTTGTATATGTTCCCCAAAGTCGACATTAAAAATTCAATATTTACGATGATGAAAAAAATGGTGTGTGATTTATTGGCACAAGAAAAAGTACTGTTGGTGCATGGACGGGGTTTTAACTGGCATTCACCGGATCACTTCCGTATCGTGACGTTGCCCTATGCTCATCAAATAGAAGAAGCCTTTAGGCAAGTTTGCCAGATTCTTGTCGCATTATCATCAGTAACGCAACAAAAAGTCCCGAATCATCGGGACTTTTTTTGCTTATATTTGAAAAGTGCGGTCATAAAATTCGTTAAATTTTATGACCGCATTTTTATTTCTATTATGATTTTTTTTATTCACTGAAATCTTTCGGAAAAAGATCCTGCATGCTTGCCCAAATAGCGCTACTTTCTTTTTCCATACTGCAATACGCAAGGCGCTACTTCATCAATGGCTTGACGTTGGCAAATCTCAATCAAATTGGCATAAAAACGCTTAGCCAAGGCTCGCGCTTCGGCATTTTTGAAGTAAAACATCCCAATCCGGATATATAAACTTTTAAAGCTGTTAAGAATTAAACCATATACAGGATTATCAGATGCAAAAGGCAAGCTTACGGAACACGTCATAGTCAAACTTAGTGTAATCTTCCGCTGTATCTTTTAATTGTTCTAAGGACTGTAAAATACTTAAAAGATTGCTCCGGTGCGCGTTTAAAGGCTTTCGGAATGTAAATCATGGAAATATCGGTACGCGCTGAGCGCATATTCGCAATGAGTGAAGGCAGACGAGTGCCATCTAATTGAATCATTGTTTCCAAGATATTGAGGCCGGATGTTTCCCAAATATCATTCACTTTTAGTGGGTTTGCCGTGTTGAATATTTAACCAACCATCCCGTGCTAAACGTTGTAATACTTCGCGCAATGTGGTGCGGGTAACCCCGATTTTATCGGCCAATTCTCGTTCTGCCGGCAAGTCTGACCCTGGAGGGAAAATGATTATTCCAAATACTTTTGACAATATATTCTTCCGCCAAAGCTGCCGGGCTTTGCGCTTTCAGAAGGGTTGAATCATTATTCATAGTAATAGCGTTTTTTTATAAATTTAGTAAGTATCCAATAATATAACTGGTCTATTATCGTTGAAACGGCTATGCATTACAATTACATAATTATTTTTTTAAATCAAGATTGACATCATTTATGATTTTTTTGACACAGTTTAACCTTAAGTTACCTAAAAATAGAGTAACTTAGAATTGTTTTGGAGTTAAACGTAAGGGGCATCTTTTATGGACAATAATAGTAATTATACACAAGCATTTCTTAAAAACTTTTTGGGCTCCAGTCCAGATTGGTACAAAATCACCATTGTCGTATTTCTCATTATCAACCCTATCTTATTTTTTTCATCACACCCTTTTTGGGCCGGTTGGTTATTGGTTATCGAATTTATTTTTACCTTAGCCATGGCGCTAAAATGTTATCCATTACAACCCGGAGGGTTGCTTGCTATTGAGGCGACCATTATTGGCATGACAAGCCCTGAGCATATTAAAGCGGAAGTATTGGCTAACTTTGAAGTAATTTTGCTATTAATGTTTATGGTGGCAGGTATTTACTTCATGAAGCAATTATTACTTTTTTTGTCTTCACGAAGCTTCTTCTTAACATCCATTCTAAGTTAGTACTTTCCTTGGCTTTTTGTTTCAGTGCAGCCTTCTTATCGGCGTTTTTGGATGCATTAACCGTAGTAGCGGTAATTATCAGCGTAGCAATGGGGTTTTATGGCGTATACCACAAAGTAGCTTCCGGCGGGACGTTCTATGACTCCACGGATATCACTAATGATGAAAAAATTGGTAGTCACCATGAAACCTTAGAAGAATTCCGCGCCTTTTTACGCAGTTTAATGATGCATGCAGGAGTGGGAACTGCATTAGGGTGGCGTAATGACCATGGTCGGGGAACCACAAAACTTGATTATTGCTGAACAATCAGGCTGGAATTTTGTGGAATTCTTTTTCAGAATGGCGCCGGTAACTATTCCGGTCTTTTTATGCGGTATGTTAACTTGCGTATTGGTAGAAAAAATTTCATCTCTTTTGGTTACGGTGCAAAATTACCAAACAAAGTATGGACGGTTTTAGCTGAATTCGATAAAGCCAACATGAAAAAAACTCACCAAACAAGAACGTTTAAAACTCATCATGCAGGCGATAGTTGGAGTTTGGCTAATTATTGGCTTGGCATTTCATTTAGCTTCTGTAGGTTTAATCGGATTAAGCATCATCATATTATGTACTTCACTTTTGCGGAATCACCAGCGAACATACGTTGGGTAAAGCGTTCCAAGAATCCTTACCGTTTACTGCACTTTTTAGTCGTATTCTTTACAATTGTTGCAGTGATTATTGACCAAAAACTTTTCGCACCGATTATTCATTATGTATTGTCTGCAGAAAAAAAGTACTCAGCTCACTTTATTCTACGCTTTCAACGGCTTACTTTCTGCCATTTCTGATAATGTATTCGTTGCAACAGTGTATATTAACGAAGCGAAAAATGCCTTAGCGGCCAATATTATCCCACCACATCAATTTGAATTGTTGGCTGTGGCAATTAATACCGGAACTAACTTGCCTTCTGTCGCGACACCAAACGGCCAAGCTGCTTTCTTGTTCTTGTTGACATCATCGCTCGCCCCCCTAATTAACCTATCTTATGGTAGAATGGTTTATATGGCATTGCCTTATACTATAGTGTTGTCCTTGGTAGGTTTGCTTGCCGTAGAATATATTTTACCGCCGATGACTATTTGGTTAGCAGAGCTGGGCTTAATTATGCCGATTTAATGGATTTGAAGATTAATCAACAATAGAGAGGGATAAAACGCTATGCTACATTTTTCAAAACACTTTCCGTCCAACGTTCAGGTTGGTTGTTGTTATTGATTTCAGCATTAGCGTTAGAAGGCGCAGCACTTTATTTTCAGTATGGCATGGAGTTGCAACCCTGCGTGATGTGTATTTATGAACGCGTGGCATTATTCGGTATTGCCTTTGCCGGCTTAGTCGGCTTAATTGCCCCGCGTTTCTTAATAATGCGTTTATTGGCGTTGCTCATTGCTTTTGTAAGTGCGGTCAAAGGGTTACTTATTTCTATCAAACACGTTGACTATCAATTACATCCGGCCCCTTGGAATCAATGTTCTTACCTGCCGGAGTTTCCACAAACCTTGCCATTAGATAAATGGTTTCCGGTACTGTTCCACCCGACGGGTTCTTGCAGTGATGAAGTCTGGTCTTGGCTAGGACTTTCCATGGCACAGTGGATTGTCATAATGTTTGCGGTGTATTTGTTGGTATTAGTATTAGTGTTGGTTAGCCAATTTAAACGTCTTGAAACCCGTGGTAGAAGACGCTTGTTTAACTAAGCATAAACAAAAATGGTGTAGTCTCTCAACTACACCATTTTTGGTTTAAATATCCTGCACCACAAACTGCAAGGCATGGCGGGCAAATAATTTAGCCTTGCGCTGTTTTTAAATGTTTTAAACGTAAGGCACGGGCTTGTTGTTGGTGGAAGAATTTCTTTTTAGTTGGTTTTAAGAATCTTCTCTTGTGCATGATTATTTCCCTCCATGGGTAAATTGGTAGCTGAATTATTGCTCATTTCATTGTTTTTATCATTTTGGCTTTGTTGCACGCGGTAATAATTCATAATGCTATTCATATAGCGACGAATATTCTCCACATATTGAAAGGCTTCGTACCCTCGTGCATAACCATATTTCAAGTTGGAATAGTAACGTTTTTCCGCTAATAACGGTAAGTTCTTTTTCACATCCAACCAATTATCCGGGTTACCACCTAAACTTTTTGGTTAAACGACGCGCATCTAATAAATGTCCTAGTCCCATATTATAAGCTGCCAAGGCAAACCAAATACGATCTTCGCTATTAATACTGTCGGGGATCTGCTCAATCAACCAATGCAAATATTCGGAACCTGCTTTAATGCTTTGTTCGGGGTCGGTGCGATCACTGATTTTCATGCGTTCGGCAGTATCTTTGGTCAACATCATCATGCCACGAACCCCCGTGAGTGAAGTAGCATCAGGATTCCAATGAGATTCTTGATATGCAATGGCCGCCAATAAACGCCAATCTAAATCACCTTTATATTTAGTAAAGAGCGGTTCAAATTTCGGGAGAATCGTCTCAATAGAATTCAAATACGACTTGGTATCCACATAATCAAACTGACGGAAATGATTAAAATATTTCTCTTCAATACTGGCAATTAACCCTGAATCAATCGAAGTATTCATAAAATCCAGTAAAAGCTGACTGCAATTCACTGGAGGAATTATCCGGCAAATACCAATGCACACTCATCTCATCGGTTAAATCAAAAAGCCACGGCAACTTCCGGTTTAATTTGTTGGGTAGCAGAAATATCCAAAGAATTGGCGATGGTATAAGCAATTTTGCCTTCCGCCACTTGCAATAATAATTCTTCCTGCGTGAGTTTTTTTATCCACGGTCCAACTGAGTTTCAGGTGTTTAAGTTGAGCTTCTTTTTAAAATTTGCTCTAATTCGAGCTGTCGGGAATCACCAATGTCCCATTAACTTGTGCTAAAGAACGGGGGCGGTTTTCGCCTTTTACGATATGCAAGTTGCCAAGAAGCGGAATAATAAGATGGGCCAAGTTGGAAATGTTCTGCTTTACCCGTGTGATAAAAAGATTGGCAGCCGCGATGTCGATTTTGTGTTCATCTAACGCAGTAAACAGAGCATCGGTACTTTCCATTGGCTGCATTTCAAGATCCACATTCAAATAGTTGGCAAAAGGCTTTGCTTAATTCATATTCCAAGCCTGATTCACCTTCTCCATTAATAAAAATAAGAAATAGGATGATTAATCGTGCCGACCACCAATTTGCCGCGCTCTTGAATTGCGTGATAAGGGTTTTCTTCCGAATGCATGATTTGGTGCCACGGAAACACCATATCAATTGCCCAAAGTAATAAACATAAGCCCGCAACAATGCGTAAAAATAAACCTTTCAAATCGTCTTTTTCTCTTACCTGTCACGACCTCGCTCAATAATTACACCCACATTGCTCGCTTGTGCTACTGCTTTCGGTTTGCTTAATTTGAGTCGAAGCCATGTTATTTTAAATCGTTGTTGTAATTGTTCCGCCACTTCATTTGCGACCCGTTCAATCAATAGAAAGGGTTTGGACTGCACGTAATCAATGATAAATTCACTGACCTGAGCATAATTTAGCGTCAATTTTACATCATCGGCAGTCGCCGCTTGGCGGGTATCCCACGCCATTTCGACATCAAAAAAATAAGTTTTTTTGTTTAATTTGTTGTTCCCAGTCATACACGCCGATTTGCGCGAATACCGTCAAACCTTCAATAAAAAAATCAAATCTTGCATGGGGTTCCTATGCAGTTAATGGCTAAAAATTTTTGTGGGCTTATACTACCAACTTTGGGTACAATAGACGAACTATTTTTTTGTTAAGCCATAGGAAATCCCATGAGCCTTTTTCGCCCTATTTTTACATGCTATTGAGCTACCTACTCGGCTCAGTTTCCAGTGCGATTTTATTATGCCGACTTGCCGGCTTGCCCGACCCACGAACCTCTGGCTCAAATAACCCCGGAGCAACCAATGTACTACGCATCGGTGGGCGTTGGGTAGCATTAGCCGTGTTACTTTGCGATATGTTAAAAGGTACATTGCCCGTCTGGTTTGGTTATTATCTCGGCTTAACCCAATTTGAATTAGGCATGGTGGCACTCGGTGCTTGTCTAGGTCATATCTTCCCAATTTTCTTTAAATTTAAAGGCGGCAAAGGCGTTGCCACGGCGTTTGGTGCCATTGCGCCTATTGCTTGGGGCGTACTTTTTTTCCATGTTAGGCACATGGCTTATGGTTTTCTTGATCAGCGGCTACTCTTCTCTCAGCGCTGTCGTCACTGCCTTGTTAGTGCCGTTTTATGTTTGGTGGTTCAAACCCGAATTCACCTTCCCAGTCGCTTTAGTTTGTTGCCTGCTCATCTACCGCCACCATGAAAACATCCAACGTCTCTGGCGTGGACAGGAAGATAAAATGTGGAGCAAATTTAAAAAGTAACTCGCTTGAAAAATACCGAAAAAAATGACCGCACTTTGGTTTTAAGTGCGGTCATTTTTTTCTAAACGTTTTTTTAAGGCGAAACTATAATCCTTTCGGCAAGCGAATTTTTGTCCCGGGAAGATTTTTATCTGCGTCTTTAATCACTTCCTTATTCGCCGCCACGATTGCCGTGTATTTGCTGCCGTTGCCATAATGTTTTTCGGCGATTTTTCCAAAGAGTATCACCTTTTTGAATCACATAAAATTCATCATCGCCGGCAAGGCTTTCGCCGTTTTGCACGGTAACGTCATCAATGTTTACATTACTGATACCAACGATATTACCTGCCATTAACACCGCTTTTTTTCTAAAGCGCCGGCAGAACTGGCTACACCGGAAATTTTTAGCGACACCGTTTTCAACTTTCACATCTACATCCGCAACACCCGGATTATCTTCGTTAATGTGCTTGGTCACTGCGGCGGAAGCCTCTTCTTCTTTGCTAAAGATTTTTCCGATATCGCCGACAAAAATCAAATAATCCCATTTTTCATCTCCTTATTGATTCATTGAGGGAATCAACAAAATAACTAATTCGGCCGTATAAGTCTAGGAATAAAATGTTAGACGGAAAAAAATTGGTTATAGATTAGAATAACGCTAATTTAACTTAAAGATAGGAAATATTATGCGTTGGCAAGGTCGTAGAGAAAGTTCAAATGTGGAAGACAGACGTTCATCCGGAGGCGGCTTCGGCGGAGGCAAACCTACCGGTATTTTGGGACTGATTATTATTTTGGTGGGCGCTTACTATGGTGTGGACTTATCGGGCTTAGTGGGCAGAGTTGGTGTGGAAACCACACAAAAGTACGCCGTTACAATCACAGCAAGAAGATCAATTGTTTAAACTTTCTAAAGTGGTTCTGGGCGACACCGAAGAGGTTTTGGACGGCGTACTTTTTCCAAAAAAATAACAGACAATATGTGGAACCGCGAATGGTCATCTATAACGGAGTAACCCCGACCGCTTGCGGCACAGGACAATCTGCTATGGGCCCCTTCTACTGTCCGAACGATGAACGGGTCTATTTGGATTTGTCGTTTTATAACGATATGAAAAATAAACTCGGCGCTGCAGGCGAATCTGCCTTTGCCTATGTTATCGCCCATGAAGTGGGACATCACGTACAGAATTTATTAGGCACGCTGACACAGGTGCACCGCCTGCAAAGTCGAGCGTCCCTGAGCGGAAGCTAATCAACTCTCGGTGAAATTGGAACTACAAGCAGATTGCTATGCCGGCGTGTGGGCATCACAAGCGGTGAAAAGCGGTTTATTTGAAAGGGGCGATATTGAAAAAGCCTTTAATGCGGCAGAATCGGTAGGCGATGATCGCCTGCAAAAAAACGCAGTCAGGGTTATGTGGTTCCCGACAGTTTCACTCATGGCACTTCAGCGCAACGTTTGCAATGGTTTAAAGTGGGTTTAACTAGTGCTAATCCGGCCCAATGTAATACTTTTTAACGATTGAAAGAAATAAAAAGTGCGGTCAAAATTGACCGCACTTTTCATTTACAACATTAAAACAACACTCTTGTACGAATCGTGCCGTCAATTTCTCGCAATTTTGCCAATAATGGCGTGGCGTCATCCGTTTCCACATCAATCACCACATAACCGATTTTCGGATCGGTTTGCAGGTATTGTGCCGCAATATTAATGTTGGCCTCCACAAAAATTTGGTTGATTCTATTCAACACACCCTGACGGTTTTCGTGAATATGCACTAAACGTTTCGAGCCTTCGTGTTCCGGTAAAGACACTTCAGGGAAGTTGACGGAAGACAGCGTTGAACCGTTATCGGAATATTTCACGAATTTACCCGTCACTTCAGCACCGATATTTTCTTGCGCTTCCGCTGTTGAACCGCCGATATGCGGAGTTAACAATACATTATCGAATTTACGCAACGGCGAAATGAATTCTTCCTTAATGGACGCCGGTTCGTTCGGAAACACGTCAATGGCCGCACCGTGCAATTTGCCTTCTTCTAGGGCTTTTGCCAAGGCATCAATATCCACCACCGTACCGCGCGCCGCATTAATCAAAATAGAATCCTGTTTTAATTGGGCAATACGTTCTGCACTGATTAAATTACGGGTGGAAGGCAAATCCGGTACATGCAGGGAAATCACATCACAAGAACCGAGTAATTCTTCTAAGCTACGTACTTGCTTGGCGTTACCAAGAGGAAGTTTGTTTTCAATATCATAAAAATGCACATCCATACCCAATGATTCTGCAATAATACTGAGCTGCGAACCGATATGACCGTAACCAACGATACCCAGTTTTTTTGCCACGCACTTCGTGTGAGCCCACGGCAGATTTATTCCATAAACCACGATGCACTTCCGCATTGGCTTTCGGAATGTTACGCATTAATAATAAGATCTCGCCCAACACTAATTCCGCGACGGAACGGGTGTTGGAAAATGGCGCATTAAACACCGGAATACCGCGTGCTTTAGCGGCATTTAAATCCACTTGGTTGGTACCGATACAGAAACAACCGATCGCAATAAGTTTTTGGTGCGGCGGCAATCATTTCTGCAGTCAAATGAGTACGGGAACGCAAACCGACAAAATGGGCTTCTTTAATAGCCTCTTTTAAATCGTCGCCATCCAACGCTTTTTCATAATAATCAATATTGGTATAACCTGCGGCATGTAAGGTGTCTACGGCACTTTGGTGCACGCCTTCGAGTAACACAAATTTAATTTTAGATTTATCTAATGAAACTTTTGATGTCATGCTTGCTCTCCATTTATTATTTTTTTAGATTATTTTTGCACCGTTCGTGTGCCGACAATCACCGTATTGGCAGGGCGTAAGGCAAAAATGCCGTTGGTCACGACGCCCGCGATGTTATTTAATTCTTTTTCCATTTCTACCGGGTTAAGAATTTCAAAAATTATGCACATCTAAAATGATGTTGCCGTTATCGGTTACTACACCTTCACGATATTCCGGCGCTCCGCCGAGTGCCACCAATTTACGCGCCACTTGTGAACGCGCCATCGGGATCACTTCTACCGGTAACGGGAATGTAGAGCCTAACACATCAACTTGCTTGCTACTATCCACAATGCAGATGAAATTTTTGCAAGTGCAGCCACAATTTTTTTCACGTGTCAACGCCGCACCGCCGCCTTTGATCATCATTTTTTTGCGGATTAATTTCGTCAGCGCCATCAACATAAATATCTAAGTTCGTCACATCATTTGCGCTAAATACTTCAATACCATGTTTTTTTCAGTAATTCTTCCGAATTTTTTTAGAAGCTGCTACAGCACCTTTGATTTCATCTTTCATTGAACCAAGTGCTTCAATAAAGCAATTTACGGTAGAACCGCTACCCACGCCTACGATCATCTCCGGCTTCATAATTGCAAAGCCGCTTGTGCGGCGATTTTTTCATTTCAAGTTGATTCATTTTTGTCCTCAATTGGCGGGAAATCACCTACTTCACTTTAATATTAATGGGGAGAATAAACAAGCGTAATTGTAGCCACCAACTCATTTATGTTTTTGCTACGCATTCACACTATACTATCTTTTATCTTATGCTTCAGGAAAAATAGAATTTGTTACAAATGCTCTATTTTTATTTAATAACAAATGACACATATAAATTTTGATCATTTAGATTCTCTAAATATTTTCTAGCACTTCTAATACTTTCGCTTTGAAAATTTCCCTCGTAGTACCAATTATCATAAGTATGTTCAAATTTATCATCATTTTTTTCTATAGATATCTCCCCTAAAATAAATAAATTTAAACTTTCTAAGATACTTACAATGCTAATGGAAAAATTTATTGGAATAATTACTGTATCCTCTCCTTCCTCAAATAAACTAACCCCATAATTAATATAAATATTTATCAATTCATTCATAAAGTTGCGTACTCTGAGAGCATTTATTATAACCAAACATAATATAAATATTTTTCTATCTCTGTCTTAATATTTAATATCTTTAAAAAACATTTTCAGCTTGATATTTTTGAATGCTTATTTTTACAAGTTAGAAAAATTATTATTCCATTATTCATTCTCCAAAAAGAGTTCTAACAGTTCATTCAAAAACAATTTACCATGTTCAGTGATTTGCCAACTTTCCGTATTTTCGGTGATATAACATTGCTTAAGCGCAAAAAATCATCTGATTTTTCTACTACACTTTGAGGCAAACCTGTGAATTGTTCAAATTCTATTTTAGGCACGGCTTCCAATAAACGGAAGCGATTCATGAAGAATTCAAAAGGGCGATCTTGCACGCTAACCTCCCGCTCTTCATACCTATACTCCCCGCGCATATAACCTTTCGGATGCTTCGTTTTGCTGTAACGCAAAATGTTGCCATTCTGAAAACTGAGTTTCCCATGTGCCCCACAACCAATGGCCAGATAATCGCCAAAAACGCCAATAATTCAAGTTATGTTGACATTGAAACCCCGGTTTGGCATAAGCAGACGTTTCGTATTGTTGATAACCTGCCGCTGTTAATAATTGATGTCCTTGCTCGAAAAATATCCCACAATTCATCGTCGTCGGGTAGTTTCGGTGGGCGATAAGCAAACATGGTATTCGGTTCGATCGTGAGCTGATACCAAGACAAATGTGGCGGCGCCAGTTCAATGGCTTGACGTAAATCCTCTAAGGCTTCGTTTAAGGTTTGATTCGGCAAGCCGTGCATTAAATCCAGATTAAAACTACGTAGAGGAGAAACGCTCGCCAATTTGACCGCACTTTTGGCCTCGGCCGCGTTATGAATCCGCCCTAACTTTTGCAATTTTTCATCCGAAAAACTTTGAATGCCCATAGAAATTCGATTCACACCCGCTTGGGCATAGCCTAAAAAAACGCTCGGCTTCTACGGTGCCGGGATTAGCTTCCAAGGTAATTTCAATATTGGGCGCAAAGGGAATGCGCTGTTCGATTTGCTGTAATAAATAAGCGATGGTATCTGCTGAAAACAGGCTTGGCGTGCCACCACCGATAAAAAAATCGAATGGAGTGGGCGTTGTTGCACGCTTTCTTGATAATGCGCTAAATCCGCCGTTAAATCGGCAATTAAATGGCGCACATAATCCTGTTCGGGAATCGCGCCTTTTTGCGCATGCGAATTAAAATCGCAATACGGGCATTTCTGTACGCACCACGGAATGTGAATGTATAAACTCAGGGGAGGCAAAACCAACGGATTCAAAATATCCTCGACATTAGCGAGCAACGACAGCCGTGCCGCTGGCCACAATCATAAACATGCTTTTAGAATCGGAAGTAATGGTAGTGTAATTCACCTCTACCCCCACAACGGCGTTGGCACCCAATGCGGCGGCATTTTTCTCCAACTCTTCTAAAAGCCTCTTTGCGCGCTTTCGTAATGCGTGATTCATACATGCCTGAACGGCCGCCGATGATGTCGGTAATCCCTGCGAAGAAATCACGAATAAAGTTTGAGCCGGCAACCACTTCGCCAAAAACTAACTGTTTATATTCGACGATTTGCTTGCCTTCAATGGTGTTGGTTGTGGTAATAATCATGTTGTGTCCTTAAAAAAATTCTCTGTAAAAAAATTCTTTGTAAAACTGACCGCACTTTTTATGCGCCTAATTTTGTTTTAAGCATCGCTAATGCACGGGCGCGGTGAGAAATTTTCTTTTTCTCAACGGTTTCCAGCTCGGCAAAGGTGCAACCTGTCTCCGGGCTGAAAAAAAGAGCGAATCATAACCAAAGCCGTTATCGCCTTTTTTTCCTCAAAAAGCGATCACGCCGTGGCATTCGCCTTGAGTAATAATCGGCGACGGATCAGTCGGGTGTTGCAATAATACGATAGTGCTAACGAATTTGGCTTTGCGCTGCTCAGCAGGCACATTAGCTAATTCTGCTAATAATTTCTCACGATTTTTTTAGCATCGGCTTGTTCACCATCCACACCTGCATAACGGGCAGAATACAGCCCCGGAGCGCCGTTTAACGCGTCAACCACCAAGCCGGAATCATCGGCAATCGCCGGTAACCCGGATTTTTTTCGGCGGCATAACGCGCTTTTTAGGATGGCATTTTTCCACAAAGGTTAACCCTGTTTCTTCCGGGCTGTCGATGCCTAAATCCGTTTGTGCGACAACCTCAAAGCCGAAATCAGACAATACATCCGCCATTTCTTTGACTTTTGCCTTTGTTGCCCGTCGCCAATACAATTTTTTTGTTTCATTTTTGCTCTCTTAAGTGCGGTGGAAAAAATGCCGAATATTATAACCATGCTCAATAAAAAAAGACGAGGAACATTGCCTCGTCTTCACATAAACTAACCTAAAAGAAAAAAATTATAATGCGATACGATCGCGATTCTTTTCTAATGTCGCTTTACCAATCCCCTGTACTTCCAATAATTGTTCCACTGCGCTGAAATTACCGTGTTTTTCACGATATTGCACAACCGCCTCCGCTTTTTTTCGCACCAATGCCTACAAGCGCTTTCTGAATTTCTGCTGCTGTAGCGGTGTTAATATTCACTTTATCACCGACACTGTTTTGCACCGCCGGTTGTTCAAGTTGTACCGGCTCAGCCGTTTTTTCTGCGGCAATCGCAGAACCCGCAAACACCGAACCGAACACAAAAAGCGGCGGCTAAAAGATGCTTCATTGCTTTCATAATGATTCCTTTTCTAACTGAAGTTAAACACGCGTTGAATCAATCAACGGGCGTATTTTTGCTGAAAAAGAAAAAAACGCACGAGAAAATGACCGCACTTTTGGGAGTCGGATCGCAAAATAAAGAAAAGTGCGGTAGAAATTTGGAATGTTTTTGAGAGGATTTAGTTGATCGTGCACGCGTCATAACGTGCAGATAGAAACAAAAAGGCACGCATAAGGAAACGCGCGCCATCGAGATATTAGACAGAAGAGTGCTCCTTCCTACAAACGAACATCAGAACGAACTCAGTTCACCTCTTTTACCCGCAACTCTTTTCGGCACTTCAAAGAACATATTTTTCTTCAAGACCTTGCAGTTCCTCCACGGTGGTGACGCCGAATTCTTTTTAGGCGGGAAATAACCGATTGCACCAGTTCTTCCGGGGCAGAAGCACCGGCGGTAACACCAATAGTTTGCACGCCGTCAAACCAGTTGGCTTGAATGTCATTCGGGTCATCAATCAATTTTGATGCCACGCCCATGCGCGAAGCCAGTTCCGCCAATCGGTTAGAGTTCGAGGAATTTTTAGAGCCGACCACGACAACCAAATCCGATTGTTTCGCCAATTCGCGCACCGCCTGTTGACGGTTGGTTGTGGCATAGCAAATGTCATTTTTATGCGGACCTTGAATCGCAGGATATTTTTTTCTTTTTAAAGCGGTGATAGTCTCCGCCGTGTCATCTAAAGACAACGTGGTTTGCGTCATAAAAGTTAAATCATCATCCTGCTGCACCGGCAAATGCGCAATGTCTTCCACGCTTTCGATTAAATAAATGCCGCCCTCTTGGTTGCCATATTGCCCCATGGTGCCTTCCACTTCAGGGTGACCTTTATGCCCGATTAAAAATCGCCTTAGTGCCTTTTTCGACTGGCGCGGGCCACTTGCATATGCACTTTCGTCACCAATGGGCAAGTGGCGTCAAATACTTTGAGATTGCGGTCTTTGGCTTCTTGACGCACCGCTTGAGACACGCCGTGGGCGGAGAAAATCACAATGGCACCATCCGGCACTTCGTTTAATTCTTCCACAAAAATGGCGCCGCGCTCACGCAAGCCGTTCACAACAAAACGGTTATGCACCACTTCATGACGCACATAAATAGGCGCCCCGTGAATTTCTAACGCTAATTCCACAATACTGATCGCACGATCAACGCCGGCGCAGAAACCGCGCGGATTAGCTAAAATAATTTTCATTATTTCTGTTCCTGTTTTTACCCCTGCTTGAATGCATCTAAAGCAATCAACGCGGCCCCCCACACAAATGGCAATATCCGCCACGTTAAATACAGGATAACGCCAATCCCGCCAATAAAAAAATCGAAGAAATCGATTACGTAACCGTTATAAGCACGATCTACCGCATTCGCCAACGCCCCGCCGATAATCAGCGCATAAGCCGCATTTTGCAATTTCTGGGCGGCCTCACTTTTTCGCCATAAAAATAAATCAACATACTTGAAATGACGACCGCTAAAACCGATAAAAAAGAATTTCTGCCAACCATCATGATCTGCTAAAAAACTAAATGCCGCGCCAGTATTGTGCACATAAGTGAGATTAAAGACAGGCAGAATGTTCACACTTTCATACAAAGCAAATTTTTGTACCACAATATACTTCGTCAGTAAATCAAGCACAAAAGCGACCGCACTTAGCCAGAGAAAAGAGAGTCCGGATTTTTGTTGGGACATAGTTTTTTTCCTAAATAAAACCATCATAAAAAAATTAGGTCGCCATTCTAGCACAAGGTAAGACTTTATAAAGAAAAAGTGATTTGAAACACAACGAAAAGGCAGGATTTCTCTATGACAGAGATCACAAAATTCAACAGAGTAATTTGTTTTTTCACATTTTTTTCGATAGACTCTGCACAATCATTAGTCGGGGTGCCATTGGCTGAGATAATACCCGTGAACCTGAAACAGTTAACACTGACGTAGGAAACTAAATCATGTCTATATTGCCATTCTTTTTTAAAAACATTCTTAAAATCCACCGCACTTTTTGCCTCCCTCGCTAGTTAGCCTGCGATGCCTTGCCTTGATATCCAACATCTATGCTTGCAATTCGATCGCAAGCCGCTATTTGTCGATCTTCATTTTCGCGTAGAACAAGGGGAATGGGTTGTGTTGCTCGGGCGCTCCGGTGTGGGGAAATCCACTTTATTACGCGCCATTGCAGGCTTGGAACAAACCGCAATTACCCAAGGCCATATCCAATTTGCCCACCACATCAAAGCGGCTTGCTGGCACAGCAAGACAGTTTATTCCCATGGCTTTCCGTGTTGGATAACGTGCAGTTGGCGCAGCACCTCCAGGGTCAGAAAAATGCTAAAACCCAAGAGAAAGCCAAAGAACTATTACATGCCGTCGGCATGGCGGATCATTGGCATAAACCTTGTTATCAGCTTTCCGGCGGACAACGCCAACGGGTGGCACTGGCGCGTACCTTAATGCAAGATGCCGATCTCAATTTTTAATGGACGAACCCTTTTTCTGCACTGGATGCGGTCAGCCGTTTACAGTTACAAAAATCTCGCCTGTGAACTACTGAAAGAGAAAACTGTGATTTTGGTGACCCATGATCCGCAAGAAGCCATTCGTTTAGGGGAAAAAAATTTATGTATTACAAGGACAACTGGTGCAAATAAAACAGGTTGCTCAATTAAATCCCATAAAGCCCCATCAGCTTCACCAAGAGGCACTGTGGGCGCTGCAAAAATAGGCTTATCGAACAATTAATGGCGGAGCCAACATGAAGAAAAATAGCCCGTCTCGTTTTATTAAGCGCCCTGTTAATTGCGTTATGGCAAGGCATTATCAGTCTGTTTGATGTGCCGCCCTACTTATTGCCTGCCCCATTCTCCGTATGGCAACGATTAATGACTCAAGCAGACTTGCTCTTCATGCATGCCCAAATTACGTTGTTGGAAATTTTTGTTAGGCTTAATTTTCGGTTTTCTATTCGGGCTATCTTCTGCGCTACTACTTACTCTTTCCCGTAAAATCTCGGCTTTCTTAATGCCATTATTGGTGATTTCACAAGCCATTCCGGTGTTTGCCATCGCACCATTGCTCATATTATGGCTTGGTTATGGCATGGCATCCAAAATCACCATGGCGATTTTGATTATCTATTTTCCCGTCACGGCAGCCTGCTATGACGGCCTACGCAACACGCCGAAACCCTGGCTTCAACTTGCCCAAACCTTTGCGTATTTCACCTGCTGCGATGCTATTGAAAGTCCGTTTACCGGCGGCGTTGCCTGCATTAGCGTCAGGATTACGCATTGCCGTCTCCATTGCGCCCATTGGCGCCATTGTGGGGGAATGGGTCGGTTCTTCGGAAGGATTGGGCTATTTAATGCTGCAAGCCAATGCCCGAATGCAAATCGACTTGATGTTTGCGGCGCTATTTTTTTACTTTTTTGCTCATGGCGCTTTGCCTTTATTTCATCGTGGATAAATTACTGCGCAAAGCCCTGCCGTGGGTCAGTTATGTGCATTAGGAGGAAAAAAATGCTCAACCAACTCATTAAAAAAACGCTCAACCTTATTGGCAACAGTATGTAGAACATGACTTTGTCAAACAATTGGCCTGCGGCACCTTGCCGCCCGAATGCTTTCGTCATTATTTAAAGCAGGATTACCTTTACCTGTTCCATTACAGCCGCGCTTTTGCGTTAGCTATCTTTAAAGCCAAAAACTTTAGCCAAATGGAAATACCTCGAAAAAGTCTTGAAAGTATTTGTCAGGAAATTCAATTGCATTTGGCCTATTGCCGACAATGGAGCATCAGTGAAGCGGAAATATTTGCCACCCAAGAAAGCGCTGCCTGTGTTGCCTATACCCGCTATTTATTGGATTGCGGTGCTACCGGTGGTTTAGCGGAAATTTATGCGGCCATTACGCCTTGTGCCGTAGGCTATGCACAAATTGCACGCTATATCACAGAAAAACTACCCACGCTTAGCCAATAATCCGTATCAAACGTGGATCGACACCTATGCTTCGGAGGCTTTTTCAGAAAGAAGCGGAAGAAACATCCGCCTTTTTGACCACACTTTGTACCGACTTTACCCCAACCCAACAAAAATCATATTCAACACATCTTTACGACGGCCACCCGCATGGAAATTGCCTTTTGGCAAATGGGGCTGGATCTCGCTTAACCACAAAAAGGAGCTACAATGAAAAAAACACATTCTTTCAACATTAATTATCGGCGCGCTTTCGCTTAGCGTTCAGGCGGCAGAAAAAAACAAAAACTGTCTTTAATGCTGGATTGGTTTGTCAACCCGGATCACGCTGCATTGATCGTCGCACAGCAAAAAGGCTTTTTTTGCCGAGCATAATCTGGAGGTAGATATTATTGAACCCGCCGATCCATCTCTGCCGCCTAAATTGGTCGCCGCCGGCAAAACAGATTTAGCCGTAGATTATCAACCGCAACTGCATATTCAAGTGGATGAAAAACTGCCTTTGGTGCGCATTGCGACATTGGCAGATTCTCCGTTAAACAGCTTGGTCACGTTGGAAAACAGCGGCATCAAAACCTTAGCGGATTTGAAAGGAAAGAAAATCGGCTATTCCGTTAGTGGCTTTGAAACAGCGCTGTTGGATGCCATGTTGAAGTCTGCCAATTTAAGTAATAAAGATGTTCAACTGATTAATGTGAATTGGTCTCTCCCTTCTTTAATTAGCAAACAAGTGGATGCGGTTATTGGTTCATTCCGCAATTTTTGAATTGAATCAATTAGCCATTGAAGGTTATCAGGGCAAGGCGTTTTTCCCTGAACAGCATGGCGTGCCGACCTATGATGAATTAATTATCGTCGCCAATAAAGACAAGATTCATGAAGCGAAATACAAAGATTTTGTCGGTGCACTACAACAAGCCACCGAGTACCTCAATTCACATCCGGAAGAAAGTTGGCAGCTTTTTTTGTCAGCTATAAACCGACAGAATTGGATAACGAACTCAATCGCCGTGCTTGGAAAGACACGCTGCCTTATTTGAGTAAACAGCCGGGTAGCTTTAATAAAGCAAACTATGAAAAAATGGCGGACTTTATGTTGCAACAAGGGTTATTGAAATCCAAAACAGCAGTAGAACATTACGCCACGGAGCTGAAAAAAATAAGTAAATGCTTTTACGATCAAAAAGTGCGGTCAATTTTGACCGCACTTTTATTTAGGCTCTACTACATGATTAAGCAAAAACGTCTCACTTCGCCGTTACCTGCAACGTTTTTCTACACAACGCGGGCAAAGTGTCGAATGTTCCGGATTCACGCCGATTTTGTCGGAATAATGCCAACAACGTGGGCATTTTTTTCGCCTTGAGAACGAGCAACACTTACCGCAATCCCCTCTAACTCGCCTGCCGCCACATCCGCCGGTTTATCCGCCAATGCTTTCACTTCTGCTTTTGAGGTAATTAATACGAAACGTAATTCATCGCCTAATTGTTCCAATAAGGCACGATATTCATCGTTAGCGTAAACGGTGACTTCCGCTTCCAAACCGCCGCCGATCACTTTGTCGTTACGGGCGATTTCTAATACGCGGTTCACTTCAGAACGTACTTTGATCAGTTGTTGCCAGTAAGCATCGTCTAATTTTTTTCGTTCGCGCCTAAGCCAAATAAGCCTTCGTAAAATTCTTCAGTGAAGACGAATTCTGCACGTGCCGTCGCCGTTTGTGGCAAATAGCCCCACACTTCATCCGCGGTAAAGGAAAGGATTGGTGCCATCCAACGTACCAACGCTTCGGCAATGTGCCATAACGCTGTTTGGCAACTACGGCGCGCAAGGCTGTCCGCTTTGGTGGTGTATTGACGGTCTTTGATAATATCAAGGTAGAACGAGCCCATTTCCACAGAACAGAAACGCATTAAGCGTTGCACTACGGCGTGGAATTGATAGTTATCGTACGCGTCTTTGATTTCGTTTTGAGCGTCTAATGCACAAGCCACCGCCCAACGATCTAAGTTAATCATTTCTTCCGGTTTCACCGCATCACGTTGTGGATCAAAACCGTTTAAGTTCGCTAACAAGAAACGTGCCGTGTTACGAATACGACGATAGCTGTCCGCTGCACGTTTTAAGATTTCATCAGAAACGGTCATTTCACCGGTATAGTCAGTAGAGGCCACCCATAAACGTAAAATGTCGCCACCGAATTTATCCATCACTTCTTGTGGCGTCACGATGTTGCCGATGGATTTTGACATTTTGCGGCCTTGACCATCCACGGTGAAGCCATGGGTTAATACTTGTTTGTATGGCGCTTTGTTGTCTGTTGCAGTAGAAAGCATTAAAGAAGACATAAACCAACCACGGTGTTGGTCGGAACCTTCCAAATACATATCGATATCTTGACCGTTAAATTCCGGACGGTTCGCCACAACAGAAGAATAGGTTGATCCTGAGTCAAACCATACGTCAAGGGTATCCGGCACTTTGCGATAGGTTTCTGCGTCCGCACCTAATAATTCTTTTTCGTCTAAATCCCACCATGCTTGAATACCGGCTTTCTCTACACGTTTCGCCACTTCTTCAAGTAACTCTAAAGTACGCGGATGAAGTTCTTCGGTTTCTTTTGTGCACGAACAAGGTCATCGGTACGCCCCAAGTACGTTGACGGGAAATACACCAGTCAGGGCGGTTTTCAACCATTTTTCTCGATACGCGCTTGACCCCAATCCGGAATCCAGCGAACTTGTTTGATTTCGCCTAATGCTTGTTGGCGTAAACCCTGTGTTTCCATGCCGATAAACCATTGCGGAGTCGCACGGAAAATAATCGGGGTTTTATGACGCCAGCAGTGTGGGTAGCTGTGTTTGATTTTCTCAACTTTTAATAAGTTGCCCACTTCTTGCAATTTTTCAACAACCAATGGATTGGCTTCAAATACGCCTTTGCCTGCAAAGAATTCAGTCGTTGAAATAAATTTACCGTCATTAGATACAAGGCCAGCCATCGGTAAGTCATATTGTTTACCCACGATAAAGTCGTCTAAACCGTGATCCGGTGCGGTATGTACTAAACCGGTACCGCCATCGGTAGTGACGTGTTCGCCTAAAACCACCGGCACGGTGAAATCATAGAACGGATGGTTAAAACGCACTAACTCAAGCTCTTGACCTTTCACTGAGCCTAAAAATTTCAACTTGTTCCACGCCAACTGCTTTCGCCACGAATTCAACTAATTCAGCGGCTAAAAATCACGCGTTCATCGCCCTAACTGCACGAGGTTATATTCCAATTCCGCATTCAAAGCGATACCTCGGTTAGACGGAATGGTCCAAGGCGTGGTTGTCCAGATTACTGCAGATAATTTGCCATGACCTTTTCCTACTGCATTAAATTTCTCTTCAATTTCCACCGCACTTACTACCGGGAAACGCACATAAATAGACGGAGAAACTTTGTCTTCGTATTCCACTTCCGCTTCAGCCAAAGAAGAACCGCAGTCCAAACACCAGTGCACCGGCTTGGATCCTTTGTATAAGTGGCCGTTAGCAATCACTTTGCCAAGCGTACGAATGATATGCGCTTCAGTATCAAAGTTCATCGTCAAATAAGGGTTATCCCAATCGCCCAACACGCCTAAACGGATAAAAGTCTTTTTTTCTGACCTTCAACTTGTTCCGCGGCATATTCGCGGCATTTTTGACGGAATTCCGCTGCCGAAATTTTCTCATTTGGCTTACCTACTAAGCCTTCTACTTTCAATTCAATTGGCAAACCGTGACAGTCCCAACCCGGAATATAAGGAGAGTTAAAACCTAATGCGGTTTTGGATTTAACAATAATATCTTTCAGAATTTTATTCACCGCATGGCCGATATGAATGCTACCGTTCGCATACGGAGGGCCATCGTGCAAAAATAAAGGATTTTTGCCTTTTGAGGCTTCACGAATTTTTTTGATAAAGGTTTTTCATACCAGTTTTTAACATCACGGGCTCGCGCTTGGCTAAATCACCACGCATCGGAAAGCCCTGTTTCGGGAAGGTTAAGGGTATTTTTTTATAATCAGTCATTTTATATTCCAGTGTTATGTAAAAATTAAAAATTTGTGTTCTAAAAAAAGTGCGGTCGGTTTTTAAAGATGTTTTTCGCTGTTTCCACATCCTTCGCAATTTGATCTTTTAAATCGTCAAAAGACGCAAATTTCATTTCATTGCGGATTTTTATGGCATAGCTCGACTTCCAACCATTGTCCATAAATATCGCCTTGAAAAATCAAATAAATGTGCTTCTAATAATTGATTCACGCCATTGATGGTCGGGCGGGTGCCGATGTTCGCGACCCCATTAAAAAAACGCGCCGGATTTTTAACCGCACAAAACGCGAAGCGTTTTGAACGTCGGCTTGTTCGACGGCCCCGGAGGGTGAATAATCGAGCTAGGCTCGATTATGAATACTCTAACCGCGTAAACCCCTTTGACCGGATTCACCTGACGATGCAAGCGAATGTTCGCAGTAGGAAAGCCGATGGTGCGACCAAGCTGATTGCCATGAATCACGCGGCCTAAAAATACGATAAGGACGCCCAAGTAATTTTTTTCCGCTAACGTTAAATCATCATTTGCCAACGCTTCGCGAATCGCTGTACTGCTGATTCGCAGCTCATCCAAGCAAAAGCTACGGTTATCTTCGACGGTAAAACCAAACTTTTCACCGGCTTGTTGCAACATAGCAAAGTTGCCTTGGCGTTTGGCGCCGAATTTGAAATCATCGCCGATACTCAAAAAACTTAACGTTTAATGTGCGCACCAACCAATCTTCTATAAATTGCTCGGCCGGCATGCCCGCAAAAGTGCGGTCAAATTTTGCCACGATGACAATGTTCACGCCCGCTTGTTTGAGATAATGCAATTTGTCACGCAAACGCATTAAGCGCGCGGGGGCTTTTTCACCCAGAAAATATTCTCGCGGCTGGGGTTCAAACAACATAACCGCCATAGGCAAGTTCAGCTCGTCCGCTTTTTGGCGTAAATGGCGCAAAATCGCTTGATGCCCTAAATGCACCCCGTCGAAATTGCCAATTGTCAATGTGCAACCTTGCAAATTGTGCGGTAAATTTCCCAAGCCACGAAAGAGTTGCATTACATCTGTTCCATTAAATTTCAATCAAAAAATATTTCGGTATTATACGCATAAATCCATGCGCCACAAAAACTAATTTGCGGCTAATTAGCCCCGCTTAAATGCTGTTTCCGAATACCCAACAACAGCAACATTCCACCGTAAACTATCGCGGCTAAAACAATCAACCAAGCCAACCAATATACCCTGTTGAAAAAGCTCATGGCATTCCATTCGATCAAGCTTGGGCTGTTATACCAAACCAACAGCCCCATCATAGCGGCAGCGCAAAAAAACTTTTTAGAAAAAACACCGCACTTTGACGGCTGAAATGATAGATATCCGCTTTCGCCAAGCCACGATAAAGCAAGAAAGCGTTTAACGTCGCCGACATGGCAGAGGCAATTGCCAAGCCCACGTAGCTAAAAGGAATTGCTAACAGATTGAACGCCATGTTGCTCACCATGGCGATGATGCCGATTTTTCACCGGCGTTTTGGTATCTTGGCGGGCGTAATAACCGTTGGCCAAAAATCTTGATTAACATGAAGCTCAGAAGCCCTGCGTTAAAGCCCCACAGGGAATAAGAGGCGGCCTGAACATCGTTAAAGGTAAAAGCTACCGCGCATAAACAGCACGAGCAACATCGGTTGCGCCAACACGGCAATGCCGATCGCGGCAGGCACGCCAAGCAATAAAATCATGCGTACGCCCCAGTCCATTGTGTTGCGAAAATCTACCGCACTTTTGGCATTATCGTCACGGTTCACATGATGACGGGCAAGGGTCGGCAAAATCACCGTAGAAATGGCGATACCGAACAAGCCAAGAGGAAACTCTAACAAGCGGTCGGAATAATACAGCCAACTGATGGAACCCGTCATTAAGAAGCTGGCGATAAAGGTATCAAGCAGCAAGTTGATTTGGCTCACGGAAACACCGAATAAGGCGGGGATCATCAGCGTGCGGATTTTCTTCACGCCTTCGTCATGCCACGCCCATTTTGGCTTCACCAATAATTTGGCTTGATATAAGAAAGGCAGTTGAAACAGAAATTGTAATAAACCGCCGAGAAAGATCCCGATAGCCAAGCCTAAATCCGGATTTTTCCAACTGCGGTGCCAGCCAAAGTGCGGTGGCAATCATGGCAATATTGAGCAACACCGGCGAGAACGACATCACGCCGAATTTGCCGATGGTATTGAGAATCGCACCGGACAGCGCAACGAAGGTCACGAACCATAAATAAGGAAAGGTGATTTTAAGTAACAACGAGGCTTGCGTGAATTTTTCCACATTTGGCCCGTCATTCAACCAATCCACAAACCAACCTGTTCCGAAAATGGCCGCGACCACCGGCGAGCCGATCATCGCTAATAACGTAACGACCGTGACCAAGCCTCCCAAGGTGCCGGACACTTTGCCGATAAATTCACGGGTTTTGGATAAATCACCGGATTTTTGATACTCCGCCAACACCGGCACAAACGCTTGTGAAAAACGCCCCTTCGGCGAATAATCGACGGAGAAAAATTAGGAATACGATTAGCGAACAAAAAAACACATCCGCCGCTGCACCGGCACCGATTAAATTGGCAATCACCACATCGCGAACCAACCCCAATACACGGGATACCAACGTCATGGCGCTCACGATAATGCCCGATTTTAATAACCTCTTACTCAAAAATACTGCACTCTATAAAAAAATAAAAATTTGCCTAATTGTATAGAAATTTCGTTTTTACGCTATATTCTAAGGGAAAAAAACTGTTAAAAATCCCGCGCACATCGTTTGGTGAGCCTATTTAGAAAGAGCTTGTTAAGAATAACGATGCCTACTTCGGTTGTGTCTCACCGAAATCAACACAAAAATTCCCGTTGACAAATGTATAAGAAATCGGCATATTTACGCCCCTATTTTGTCACTATTAACTAACAGAAATTTTTAGGAGTTTGACCTTGGCTAATATCAAGTCAGCAAAAAAACGTGCGATTCAATCTGAAAAAAACGCCGTAAACACAACGCAAGCCAACGCTCTATGATGCGTACTTACATCAAAAAAGTTTATGCTCAAGTAGCAGCGGGCGAGAAAGTAGCAGCTGAAGCAGCATTCGTTGAAATGCAAAAAGTTGTTGACCGCATGGCTTCTAAAGGCTTAATCCACGCTAACAAAGCAGCCAACCACAAATCTAAATTAGCTGCACAAATTAAAAAAATTAGCCTAATTTTTTTGCCTTATAATTTAAAGAGAAACCGCTAAAATGAGCGGTTTTTTGTTTTCATTGAAATGGTAAAAAATGTCGGTAAAAACCACCGCACTTTGCCTATCTCACTCTCCTACGCCGCTGATGAAATAATTTACTTCTCGATTGCGTGGTCTTATTTCTCAATACAGGCGTTTTTTTCTACCACATGAATATGGCTACGGCGGTAGTGGCTGAGGAAATAATGTAGACTGCTGGCAAACAACACGCCCACTAAAAAAACACAATAATAATTTCGCCATATAAACGATGAAAAATCTGATTAATCTTGCTTTTTGTCGATTGCCCGTATTTAGCATCAAAAGTCACGCGTAGAAAGCCTTCTACACCGTTAGACGAATAAATCGGTTCGACGATTTGTTGTGAGTCCGCCTCTTTGTCTTCCTGTTTATCCAATCCCAATAAACTTCGCATATCAGGCGAATTCGTACTTTGCGCCAATAACTCACCATTACGCGCATAGAGGGCGGCATCTAACACAAATTCTTCTTTCACAAAGTTATCCAAATTTTTCCACCAGTCGTTCGGTTTTTCGCGTTATTGACCAATAACATCGAGAACAAACTGGCTTGTTGACGCGTCAGTAAATGGGACACATTCGCCACTTGGTTTACGCTAGAAAGTTGTGAACCGATTTTGAACTGTTTTACGCCAAATAAAATGACTGCCATGATGCCCGCGCATAACAAAAACAATGCCAAAGAACATCATAAATTTAATCATTTTTTTCTTTTTACTAAATGCAAGTTATTTTCCCCAAAAGGTGAATAAGTAAGCTAGAATAAACCGCCTTTTTGAAAAACCGCTACAATTTACAGGATTTTTATGCAAACACAAAAATCTGACCGATATCCTCAATCACTTTCCGTCTCTCCCGGCACCATTGTTTGCCGACCAACCTTGTGAGTCGGCGCAGGCGTTTATTCTCTACTCCGACAACCTAAATCTCACAAAGTTACAGGCTTTTTCAGCAAAAAGTGCGGTGAAAAATTTTTTTTGTGTTTTGCCGCGTGGAATCTGTTGCATAACACCGTGGTGTTGCTCAAAGGCGAGTGGAAAAACGGAATGGATTGGTATTGCCCATGAATTAGCACTGGATATTGCGCTGCTAAACTTTCACGCCAGTTTGAAGCAAGCGGGATTATTGGTGATGGACATGGATTCCACCGCCATCCAAATTGAATGTATCGATGAAATCGCCAAACTTGCCGGCACCGGTGACATGGTTTCCGCCATTACGGAACGTGCCATGCGTGGCGAGCTCGATTTTAGTCAAAGTCTACGCCAACGGGTTGCTACCTTAAAAGATGCACCGGAAGGCATTTTGCAAGAGGTCAAACAACATTTACCGCTGATGCCGGGATTGGTCGAAACGGTCAAAGAACTCAAAAAAATCACGGCTGGAAAGTAGCCATTGCTTCCGGTGGATTTACCTATTTTGCCGAAGTATTACAACAAAAACTCGGCTTAGATTTTATTGCTGCCAATCAATTCGAGATTATTGACGGCAAACTTACAGGCAACGTACAAGGCACCATTGTGGATGCGCAATACAAAGCGCAAACCTTACAACAGTTGGCACAACAATTTAACATCGCCACTGAAAATACCGTTGCCATCGGCGACGGCGCCAACGATCTCGCCATGATGCAAGTTGCCGATGTCGGCGTGGCTTATCACGCTAAACCAAAAGTACAACAATTGGCGCAAGTTATCGTCAATTTCACCGATTTAACCGCACTTTTATGTATTTTTAAGTGCAAACGACAAAATTAAATAAGGAGAAAAACCATGCCATCATTCGACATTGTTTCCGAAATCAGCGGACACGAAATTCGCAACGCCGTGGAAAACGCTAACCGCGAACTCACTAACCGTTGGGACTTCCGTAACGTACAAGCCGCAATTGAATTTAACGAAAAAAACGAAACTATTAAAGTGAGCAGCGAATCGGATTTCCAAGTGGAGCAACTCATCGACATCTTACGTAACGCGTGTATTAAACGTAACATCGAATCCACCTCCTTGGATATTCCTGCCGACTATGAACACAGCGGCAAAACCTACAGCAAAGAAATCAAGCTGAAACAAGGCATTGAAACCGACATGGCGAAAAAAAGATCACTAAGCTTATCAAAGATTCCAAAATCAAAGTCCAAAGCCAAATCCAAGGCGAGCAAGTCCGCGTTACCGGCAAATCCCGTGATGATTTACAAGCCGTGATTCAACTCGTCAAAACCGCCGAACTGGGACAACCATTCCAATTCAATAATTTCCGCGATTAAAAAAACGCCTTCAAAAACGACCGCACTTTAATCATAAAAAAATAAGACCGCCTCAAAGTGCGGTCTTATTTTTATGTATTTTGGTTAGCCTTTTCGCTAATCAATCGGTGGCACATAAGTTCCGTTTTTAATTTCATCTTTAATACGCTCAGCCTCGTTCAGTACTTGTGACAGCAAGGCTTGCACATTTTCCAATGTAGCAATAGGACTAAGTGTAGTCATTTTTTTAACGACTGCTTATCGCCCACTTTAGTTACGCCAATATTGGCCTCACCGCGAGCAAAAAGCTCATCCGCCACATTTTGGTTTAACGCATCCACAAATTCTGCCGGATAATCTTTTGGATTTACTCGGAATAACACTGAGGCAAATTGAGTCGGCACTAACATTTCCAACCCCTCTGTGGCATTGATATAATTTTCCACCTGCTTAGAAAGATACACACCATGATCAATCATTGACGCATACAATGCTTCTCCCAAAGCATCTACCGTAAACCACAATTTCAAAGCATCAAAACGGCGGGTAGTTTGTAATGATTTTTGCCACTAAATTCGGCACGCCGTGCTGCTCGTCATATTCGGAATTGAGGTAATCCGCCTTGTAATCGATAAAGCGATAATTAGTCTCCTCTTTCAGCAAAAATGCACCACAAGAAATGCTTTGGAAGAAATGTTTATGGAAATCAAGAGTGATGGAATCGGCAAGTTCAATACCATCCAACAAATGTCGAAAATGCTTGGAGAGCAATAACGCCCCTCCCCATGCGGCATCTACATGCAACCAGGTTTGGTATTGGTCGGCAAGTTGACTAATCGCCTTTAAATCATCAATAGCCCCCGCATCTGTGGTGCCTGCAGTGGCCACGATACAGGCCACAATTTTGCCATCTGCATTAAGTTTGGCGAGGGTTTGTTCAAGAGCAACTATATCCATTTGAGCATTATCGTTTGTCGGCATCGTCACCACAGACTGAAAGCCCATGCCCATCATTGCCATATTTTTTTTGTACGGAAAAAGTGTGCATTTTCGGAACACACCACTTTCACCTTTACCATGGCTTCTGGCGGAATACCGTTTTTCTGTACCGACCATTCACTGCCATCGTCGTTTTTCCAATGCTTGGCAATTGCCCAATCACGCGCCAATAGCACTCCCATGAGATTAGATTGAGTACCACCTGAGGTAAACACACCCGATGTCCCTTTGTCATACCCCACTTTTTGGCGAAGCCAGTTAATCAAATGCTCTTCCATAATAGACCCCGCCGGGCTTTGATCCCAAGAGTCCATAGATTGATTGGCTGCATTAATCAGTACCTCAGCAATTTGGCTGGTTACCAAGGTCGGGCAATGCAAATGCGCCAACGAATGCGGATGATGCACTTTCAAACTTGGAGTTAAGAAAAATATCTACCAAATGTGCTAACGCATTTTCTATGCCCACGCCCTGCTCTGTAGGGATGAAAACCATCAATTAAGGCTCGCATCTGTTTTATTGAACCACCGGTGTACATTTTTCTCATTTTTAAGCCAAAAACTGACCGCACTTACGGCCTTTTTCCATAGCATTTTCGTAGTCGGCAATAGATTGTGGATCACTACAAAAAAAGGGATTGTTTGTGTTTTTGAAAGAGTTGTCATTTTTAATTTCCCGTAAGGGGCGGAGCAACATATCCGCCGAAAACATTGACAAAAAAAGTAGGCGAACATCATAGCCCGCCCTTACAACAAATAGGGATTAACCACGCACCGTGTTTAATGCTTCGGCTACAGATTTCGTGAAGCGTTTGATGAACTCTTCGCATTCCGCTTGGTTAATATTGACGGCGCACAGCACGCGCACCACATTACCGCCACGGCCACCGCGCTCTAACAATAATTTGTTGTTAAAACAGGCCTTCTGAATAGCCACTGCAAGTTCACCATCCTGTGGATAAGCCCCTGTACTATCTTGCGCCTGACGTTCATCTACAATATCGATTCCCATCATCAAGCCCTTGCCACGTACATTACCGATACAAGGATAAGTTTTAGCCAGTTCACGTAACGCATTGGTTAAGTATTCGCCACGCTCTTTCGCGTTTTGTGCAAGGTTTTCATCCCGCATAATTTTTTTAATGAGGCATAACCTGTCGCCATGGCCAGTTGATTGCCGCGAAATGTCCCCTGTATGTCCTGCCGGCAACCAAGCATCATATTCTTTCTTGATGGCAAGCACCGCTAACGGCAAACTGCCACCAACCGCTTTTGGACATCACCACAATATCAGGCTCAATACCTGCATGCTCAAAGGCAAACATTTTACCGGAACGACAAAAACCCTGCCTGAACCTCGTCCACAATCATTAAAAATACCGTGTTTTTTTGTGTTACTTCACGTACTTTTTTTGCAAAAATGAAATAGGTGCCGGTACAACACCTCCTTCCCCTTGAATAGCCTCAAGAATCACCGCCGCAGGTTTTACCATGCCGCTTTCGACATCTTCAATGAAAATTTCGAAATAATGTTCAACTGCTTTTTGCACCGGCTTCGCCACCAATACCAAATGGACAACGATATTCGTGCGGATACGGCATAAATTGCACACCGGGCATGAGATTTTGCACGGCATTTTTTTGCGCCTAAATTACCGGTAACGGAAAGCGCGCCATGAGTCATGCCGTGAAATCCCCCGGAGAACGCAATCACATTAGCGCGCCCGGTATAGGTTTTTGGCTAATTTAATGGCCGCTTCATTTGGCGTCCGCACCGGAAGGACCGGTAAATTGCAGGATATATTTATTTTGTGGGAAAAATGATAACAACTCTTCACTAAACGCATCTTTTCAACGGTGTTGTTAAATCTAGAGTGTGCAAAGGTAATCCGCTGTCTAACACATCTTGAATTGATTGCATTAACACGGGGTGGTTGTGACCCTAAAGGCAAAGCGTACCCGCACCGGCCAAAAAAATCCAGATATTCATTACCTTCAACATCCGTCACCCAACAGCCATGGGCTTTTAGCATAGGCAAAAAGGCAATTTGCGCGGATAGCTACGCACATTGGATTCCATCACATCTTGACGATCTAAGAAATATTGATTTGAAGCAAGAACTGCTTTTCACAGGGGTAGTAATAGTCATTTAAGATAAAAACCTTCTAAAAAGAGGTGAAAAAAATAAGTCGGGTGCCTTGCGGGAAGCCTAAAGCTTTCTGCCGTAAACAACAGAGATCATGGGGCATTTGACTCGCTACTTATAAAAAAAGCGTTTCAGCTTTTTTTGTTTTTACCCTAATTGCCCGTAAAGAATGGGCTAGGTTGGAAACAGTTTTGATATAGGGTTATAACAAAACTGGGTCATTTTACATTCCTTTAACGAAAAGGAAATACGTCTAAAACCAAACAACCTTTTTCTACACGACAGATCAGACCTGTATCACTTTTGATAATGTGATAGCAATCTTAGCACACGCATTGAGCCTTTCTACCTTTTTCGCTACAATACGCCACTATTTTTTTATTCACGTAAACAGACTATGTCAGAAATTAAGTTAATCGTTGGACTTGGCAATCCCGGCGATAAATACGCAGACACCCGCCACAATGCCGGAGAATGGTTAATTGCACGCTTAGCACGGCGGTTTAATATCACATTAAATGCGGAGAATAAGTTTTCCGGTTATGTGGGAAAAAAACACTGATTAATAGCAAAGAAATCCGCTTTTTGGTGCCGATGACATTTATGAATTTAAGCGGCAAAGCGGTAGGCGCATTGGCGAATTTTTTTATCGTATCAAACCCGAAGAAATTTTTAGTCCTGCATGATGAGTTAGATTTACCGCCCGGTAGCGTTAAACTGAAATTGGGTGGCGGACATGGCGGCCACAACGGCTTTAAAAGATATCGTTGCCGCATTGGGCAATAACAACAACTTTTATCGTCTGCGCATTGGAATCGGTCACCCGGGACATCGTGATTTAGTGGCGGGTTATGTATTAAACAAACCGTCACCAAGTGAACGCGAAGCTCTTGAAAAAGCCTTGGATGAAGCGGCAAATTGCGTGGAACTGCTTTTTCAAAGACGGCATCGTCAAAGCCACTAATCGACTGAATAGTTTTAAAATTTAGGGGAAAAAAACCATGAAAAAAAGTACTTTAGTCATCATCGCAAGCATTGTTATATCAGGATGTTCTGCCAAAGCGGTACTTGTTCAGAAAAAAGGTTAGTTACGACCCTAAAGAAGAAGCTCGAGTTCGTGTATATCAATCTAATGGAAATGGAACAACCAAAGTTGTTAGTGATTTAACGTGCAAAGATGTACAAAACGATAGAAAAAAAGCAGTCAGCCAAAACCCTTTCCATCGTGACAATAGACATAATGGTTTACCAAAAAGAACCTTAAAAAAGTGTGAGTGTAGGCATTCCCCTCACAGAACAAAGCGCAAAAAGCACTAGAACGTTCAAGCTATTTTTGAGACAGATTCTTTTATTGAACAAGTCATTCCTGCCAACGTGCCCACCATTATACGAGGAAGCGAGTATTTCATCGCCAGCTGTCAAATTATTGGAGAATTCACACCTCAAGCGGGAAAAAGACTATGAAATTCAATACGGTTCTGACAGTAAATATTGCAGAATGTTTATTCATGAGATCGAGCCATTATCAAATCAAAAAAAGATACAAAAAATTCAAGCACATCTAGGAAAAAGAAGTTCGATACAAAAAAATGCGATCTTCACTAATATTTAAGTCAAAAATAGGAAAAAAATTATGGGATTCAAATGTGGTATCGTGGGCCTGCCGAATGTGGGCAAATCCACACTTTTCAACGCCTTAACCAAAGCCGGCATTGAAGCGGCAAACTATCCGTTTTGCACCATCGAGCCAAATACCGGCGTAGTGCCAATGCCGGATCCGCGTTTAGACGCCTTAGCAGAAATCGTTAAACCTGAACGCGTATTACCAACCACCATGGAGTTTGTGGATATCGCAGGTTTGGTTGCAGGGTGCAAGTAAAGGCGAAGGTTTGGGTAACAAATTCCTCGCCAACATCCGTGAAACGGACGCCATTGGCCATGTCGTACGTTGTTTTGAAAACGATGATATCGTACACGTTGCGGGCAAAAATCGATCCGTTAAATGATATTGAAACCATCAACACCGAACTGGCGTTAGCCGATTTAGACAGCTGTGAACGTGCGATTCAACGTTTACAAAAACGTGCTAAAGGCGGCGATAAAGATGCGAAATTTGAGCTTTCCGTGATGGAAAAAATCTTACCGGTGCTCTCTGAAGCAGGGCATGATTCGTTCCGTGCCGTTGGACAAAGACGAATTACTAGCAATCAAAAGCTATAATTTCTTAACCTTAAAAACCGACCATGTACATCGCTAACGTGAACGAAGACGGTTTTGAGAATAACCCATACCTCGACAAAGTCCGTGAATTTGCTGAAAAAGAAGGCTCTGTCGTGGTGCCGGTGTGTGCCGCAATCGAAGCGGAAATCGCAGAACTGGATGATGATGAAAAACTCGAGTTCTTACAAGATCTCGGCATTGAAGAGCCGGGCTTAAACCGTGTCATTCGTGCCGGTTATGCTCTTTTAAATTTACAAACTTACTTCACTGCCGGCGTGAAAGAAGTACGCGCATGGACGGTTTCTGTTGGCGCCACCGCACCGAAAGCCGCTGCAGTAATCCATACCGACTTTGAAAAAAGGCTTTATCCGCGCTGAAGTCATTGCCTACGACGATTTCATCCAATACAAAGGTGAAAAACGGTGCCAAAGATGCCGGCAAATGGCGGTTGGAAGGGAAAAGATTATATCGTGCAAGATGGCGATGTTATGCACTTTAGATTTAATGTATAAAAAAACATTCAAAAATTGACCGCACTTTTTAAGTGCGGTATTTTTTTATGTAATTAAAAAAAGCATTCGATATCAAGCAACGCTTTCATACGAGCAATACAAGTATGGCGGATGTAGCCAATCGGTTGACAGGAGCGTTGAAATAATGATGAAAAATGCAAATGCCCGCTAGCCTCCCTAGAAATATAAGGATGTCCCATGCCTACCCTCTCCCAAATCAAAAAAACGCCATTATGGCGGATCTGCAAAATCAACCCTTCACCGAACGTGGTATAGAACCGCTATTTGCCGCGCCAACCGGCGCCAAAATTAACATTGTGGGGCAAGCGCCTGGCGTAAAAAGCAGAACAAACCCGTTTATATTGAACGACAAAAGCGGCGACCGCCTGCGTGAGTGGTTAGGTGTGGATCGTGCAATCTTCTATCATTCCGATTTATTTGCCGTAATTCCGATGGATTTTTACTATCCTGGCAAAGGTAAATCGGGAGATTTGCCGCCACGCAAAGGTTTTGCGGAGAAATGGCATCCGCTCATTTTGGCAGACTTACCGAATATCGAGCTGACTATTTTGATCGGCCAATATGCACAAAAAAATATTACTTACCGGAAAAACACGCTAAACGTAACGGAAACCGTAAAAATTACATAAAATTTCTACCGCACTTTTTGCCGTTAGTTCACCCTTCGCCGCGTAATCAGCTTTGGTTGGCGAAAAATCCGTGGTTTGAGCAAAAAGTCGTGCCAAGATTACAACAACGGGTACAAGAAATCTTATCCCGCTAATTGTAATTTCACATCATTTTCTAAGAACAAAAAGCCTGTCACACGACAGGCCAAATTTGGAACAATTCGATTAGATCTCGATACCGTCAAACAATGCGGTACTCAAATACCGTTCTGATGCAGATGGTAAAATTACGACAATTAATTTGTCCCTTAAATTCAGATAATTTTGCCAAACGATCTGCTGCAGCTACCGCAGCACCGGAGGAAATCCCTCGCTAAAATGCCTTCTTCGGCCATTAAACGGCGGGCTGTTGCAATGGCGGTATCGCTATCAACGGTTTCACGCGGTCAATTAATGAAAGATCGAGATTTTTTTCGGAATAAAGCCGGCGCCGATCCCTTGATTTTATGCGGACCCGGTTTAACTTCTGACCGGCAAGGGTTTGTGTGATCACCGGGGATTCGGCGGGTTCAACCGCAACAGAGGTAATTTGTTTGCCGTGATCCAATTTAATGGCGCGGGAAATACCGGTAATAGTACCGCCTGTGCCAACACCAGCAACGACAACATCAACTTTGCCTTCGGTATCTTTCCAAATTTCTTGACCGGTTGTTTTGCGATGAATGTCAGGGTTTGCCGGATTTTTCAAATTGTTTTAACATCACATAACGATTCGGGTTGGACGCCACAATTTCTTCTGCCTTGGCAATAGCGCCTTTCATACCTTTAGCGCCTTCGGTTAACACCAAATTTACACCCAAGCCGCGCAATAAACGTTTACGTTCGGTGCTCATGGTTTCAGGCATGGTTAAGGTGATTTTATACCCACGAGCAGCCGCCACATACGCCAAAGCGATTCCGGTGTTACCGCTGGTCGCATCCACGATTTCTTTATCTTGGGTTAAAACCCCGTCTTTTTTTCCGCTTGCCATACCATGTTGGCACCGATACGGCATTTCACGCTGTAACTTGGGTTACGACCTTCGATTTTGACAACGATGTTGCCGTTACCGAAATGTTTTTAAACGCACTAATGGCGTATTACCGATAGAATAAGAATTATCGTTATGAATCGTCATATTATTTTTGTTCTCCCAATGATCTTACTTTAAGTAGTTTAAGGTCGAAAGTGGTGGTATTTTTATCACAAGATTTTTGTTCTCAAAAAAATACCGAATTATTCTATTTAATAACCAAAAAGCTATTTAGACACGATCTGTCCGTTGCTTTTAGACGGTTTCTCCAACGGCATATTCGCTCCCACACCGCTTTGTGGCGCTTGTGCAAATTTAAACAAATGGCGATATTCTTTTCACCCACATAGCCGTTGCCCCACATGCCGCCACGGGAATCACTACCAAGTTAACAATCGGCACCAACATACATAAAGACACCAAGCCGCCGAAAGTCACCGTCATATTGCGTTTCATCGCCAGCTCGTTTTTCATTAATCCGAAAGGAATTTTTATGGTTATCAAAAAGGGTAGTCGCAATATTGAATGGCCATCATCCATGCGGAAAATAAAAAAAGTGACCACAGGAATCACCGTCTGCCCGATTAACGGAATAAAAACTTAATAAAAAAACAAAGCAATAATTTTTGGCAGACTATAAACCAATTTTTGCCATTCCTGTGCCAACATACGCGGCGTGTCCTTCACAAAAATCCCACAAGGAATCATTGGAAACCTCTTCGCCGGTCATTATTTTTCTCGACCTTTTTCTGCCAATAACCCATTAAATGGCGCGGCGATAAAACCGGATAAAGTGGCAAAAATGAAATAATACAGTACTAAAAATCATGCCAATAATGAGTATCGGTAAAATGCTTCCCAGCCAACTTAACCAAGAAGGCACATAATCCATAAGATTGCTAACAACGTCTTTAATTTGGAAGACAAAAGCAACAAATAAGCCACCTAATAATAGGACATTTAACAACACCGGCATGACGGCAAAACGACGCAAGCCTTTTTGCTGAATCAAATGCCAACCGGTCACAAAATATTCAAAACCCAGTTTGATTTCCTGTTGATTTAACATAAATTTCCCCTCACAGAAAAGAGGCTCAGAATACAAAGTGCGGTAGAAAAAAATCAATAAATAAGCAGACCCTATCATCAATTTCGTAAAAACATGATAAACTTACGCCCAATTGCGTTAATTTTGTATGATTGGAGAATCGGCAATGGATTTAAATACAATTTTGATTATTTTAGGGGTAATTGCCCTGCTCGCCTTAGTTGCACATGGCATTTGGTCAAATCGCCGCGAAAAAAATCCCAATATTTTAAAAAAATGCCAATACATTCTCACAAAATCGCCAACCGAATCGTTTCACTGCGCCAAATCAAGCGGCCAAACCGTCTGCAGAACCGCCGATTGCCAATAAACCCGCACACAGTTTTTGTGGAAGAAAACCCGCCACAACAGCAAAACTTAGATTTCGATGCAACAGCGACAAGCAACACTGAAAGCCAATCCATTGAACGCGCGGTGGATGAAATTAAAATTACTTTGCCAAACAGTGGCTCCAACAGTGTTGAAACCCAATACCAAACCCCACAGCCGACGCAACCGACAGCTTTCGCCCAACCTGAACAACCGTCCGAAACATCAAGCATAACGGTGCAAAGTGGCGTGCAATTCCAATCTTATATGGATACAAACAGAGTTTCCATGACGCAAATGGAAGAAGAATATCAAACGCCGACCGTATCTTTAACGCCGGTCGAAACAGAACCATCTCATGAAGAAGCATCACAAAACAGTGTTGCGGAAGAGACTGAAAACAAAGCCCAGAAAGGCGGTAAACCGCCGTTTATTATGTTGTATGTGGTGGCGCCGGAAAACCGTGAATTTCACGGTGCTCACTTAGCACAAGCGTTGGAAGGTCTTGGTTTTTATTTTTCGGTGATCGTCACATTTACCATCGTCACTTAGATTTAACCCCTTCCAGTCCGGTGTTGTTTAGCTTGGCAAACTTACGCCAACCAAATACCTTTAATCCTTATGACATGGAAAACTTCTTCACCGTCGGCATTGTGCTATTTATGGAACTACCGTCTCCGGGTAATGACACCGTGAACTTGAAAAACCATGATTCGTGCCGCCCGCAATTTAGCGGATGAACTGGGCGGCTTCGTGTTAACGGATAAACAAGAAATCTTTAACGATCACGCTGAACAGGAATATTTGTCCAAGGTGGCTTAATCCATCGCAACAGCTTAAAAACGTTTTTCAAAAAAATGACCGCACTTTCGGCTCACTGAGCACCCTAAAAAGTGCGGTCGTTTTTCGATTATTTTTATGGAATAACAATGACAACTTCAACCCAACAACAAATTGACGATCTCAGAAAAACCCTGCGTTATCACGAATATCAATATCATGTGTTAGACGAGCCGCAAATACCCGACAGCGAATACGACCGCTTGTTTCATCAGCTCAAAGCCTTAGAACAACAACACCCCGAACTGATCACCGCCGATTCGCCGACCCAACGAGTGGGCGCGCGACCATTATCAGAATTTGCACAAATTAAACATGAACTTCCGATGCTCTCGTTAGATAACGCCTTTTCTGATGAGGAATTTTTGGCGTTCGTGAAACGTATTCAAGATCGTTTAGGACTTGTGCCAGAACCATTGACATTTTGTTGCGAACCTAAATTGGACGGATTGGCAGTCAGTATTTTGTATGTGAATGGCGTGCTAACCCAAGCGGCAACCCGTGGCGATGGCACAACAGGCGAAGACATCACACAAAAACATTCGTACCATTCGTAACATTCCCTTGCAGCTACTGACGGACAATCCGCCAGCACGCTTGGAAGTGCGTGGTGAGGTGTTTATGCCGCAAGAGGGGTTTCGAGCGCCTAAATGAACGCGCCTTGGAACAAGGAGAAAAAAACCTTTGCTAACCCACGTAATGCGGCAGCAGGTTCCTTTACGCCAATTGGATCCGAAAATCACTAGCCAACGTCCATTAATGCTTAATGCATACAGCATTGGCATTGCCGAAGGCGTAGATTTACCGCCGACTCATTTTGAACGCCTACAATGGTTGAAATCCATCGGCGTGCCGGTAAATAGCGAGATCCGTTTATGCGATGGCATTGAAAACGTGCTGAATTTCTACCGCACTATAATGGAAAAACGTAGTTCCTTGGGTTATGACATTGACGGCACGGTATTAAAAGTCAATGACATTGAATTGCAACAAAGACTGGGCTTTATTTCCAAAGCACCGCGTTGGGCAATTGCTTACAAGTTCCCTGCCCAAGAAGAACTGACAGTATTAAATGACGTGGAATTCCAAGTCGGTCGAACAGGTGCCATCACGCCTGTAGCCAAGTTGCAACCGGTATTCGTTGCCGGTGTGACGGTAAGTAACGCAACCTTACATAATGGCGACGAGATCGAGCGTCTCAACATTGCTATCGGCGACACGGTGATTATTCGTCGCGCCGGCGATGTGATTCCACAAATTATTGGCGTCGTACATGATCGCCGCCCGGCCAATGCGCGCCAAATTGTCTTTCCAACGCACTGTCCTGTATGCGATTCCTTAATTGTTCGCATTGAAGGCGAAGCGGTGGCACGTTGCACCGGCGGGTTATTCTGTGCGGCACAACGCAAAGAAGCACTAAAACATTTCGTCTCACGCAAAGCCATGGACATTGACGGTGTAGGGGCCAAACTGATTGAGCAACTGGTGGATCGCGAATTGGTTCATACCCCCGCAGATTTGTTTAAGTTGGATTTAACCACACTCACCCGCTTAGAACGCATGGGGCCGAAATCGGCTGAAAAACGCGTTAGCCAGCTTAGAAAAAGCCAAACACACGACCCTCGCCCGTTTTATCTTTGCGTTGGGTATTCGTGATGTGGGTGAAGCCACGGCATTAAATCTGGCAAACCATTTCAAAACCTTAGAAGCGTTACAAAATGCCGATTTAGAACAGTTGCAACAAGTACCTGATGTGGGCGAAGTGGTCGCGAATCGCATTTTTGTGTTCTGGCGCGAAGAACACAATGTTGCGGTAGTAAATGATCTCATCGCCCAAGGCGTACATTGGGAAACTGTTGAAGTACAGGACGTGAAAGAAAATCCGTTCAAAGACAAAAACCGTGGTGCTCACCGGCACACTTTCCCAAATGGGACGCAACGACGCCAAAGCGCTCTTACAACAACTCGGTGCCAAAGTCAGCGGCAGTGTTTCAGCCAAAAACCGACTATGTTATCGCCGGTGAAGCGGCAGGTTCCAAACTCAGCAAAGCAGCAGAATTAGGCGTGCAGGTGTTGAGTGAGGAGGAGTTTTTGGCGTGGGTTAATGGATAAAGTGTAAAGACAGAAATCCATTTATCCCAAAGCAAAAATAAGGACAGGCATAAAGCCTGTCCCTACAAAAACATATAAAAAAATGACTCACAATCAAATCAAGTTCGGTTGTTCGCCCAGAAGGGGCCGTTGGCAAAAGCTAACGTTTAAAAATCCGTTGGATTTTGTGACCGCACTTTTTCAGTGACCCTATTCGGCAATCCGTTCTTTATAATGCAATCGGCAGACCGATAAATAACTGTCGTTGCCACCAATTTGAATTTGATCCCTTGTTTGACGACCTCGCCTTGCTCATTTAAACGCAATACGAAATTGGCTTTACGTCCGCAATAGCAAATGGTTTTAAAGCTCTTCCAGTTGATCCGCCCATGCCAGTAAATAGCGACTCCTTCAAAAAGTTCTGCTTGGAAGTCGGTGCGTAAGCCATAACATAAAAACAGGAATTTTCAGTTTATCTACCACATCGCTCAGTTGATACACTTGAGCTTTGGTTAAAAAAACTGTGCTTCATCCACCAAAAATACAATGCAACGGCTCTTTCGTTAAGTGTTGTTGAATTTCCGCAAATAAATCCGTGTCACGTGCGAAGGTGTTCGCCTGTTCACTGATACCAATACGGGAAGTAACGCGTCCGGCGCCAAAAACGATCATCAATGGCAGCCGTATAAACCAGCGTGTTCATATTGCGTTCACGGTAGTTATAGGAAGATTGCAGCAAAGTTGTCGATTTTCCTGCATTCATGGTGGAATAATAAAAATACAGCTTGGCCATAATTATTTAAGCGCCCATTTCCAAAAGTAATAGCAGATAAAACCGGTTAACGGCGGTAACGAGGCGAGAATAAAAACACCGATAGTGGTGCGTGCACCAACCATCTTCCCTACCTCCGTTAAGAAATCGATGAGGACGTCTGTCGGCGTAGTAAACACAAAAAAAGCCAATAATTGCCAACATAACGAAGCAGCCGATTCCGGCGGCACGCATTGCTCTGAATTTAATGTTGTCCATAATATTTCCTTGAATGAAGTGCGGTCAAAAAAACGTTTAAATTTTTGACCGCACTTTGATTTTGCATCGGGTTAAACGGCGGTTAATTCGGTCATTGCCCAACGCGGACGCACTTCGATGGCCAAATCTTGCTGCTGTCCTTGTTTTAAACGTAGAAAACCGGCATAGGCAATCATGGCGCCGTTATCGGTACAAAATTGCGGTTGCGGGTAAAACACTTGACCACCTAATTGTTGCATCAGCTCCGCCAAGGTTTGGCGCAACTGTTTATTAGCGCTCACGCCGCCGGCAATCACTAAACGCTTCAATCCCGTTTGTTTTAACGCACGCTTGCATTTGATTGCTAGCGTATCCACCACAGCCTCTTGGAACGCATAAGCAATATCCGCCTTGCTTTGCTCGGCTAATTCCCTTCTTCTTGCATCACTTGATGAAGCGTATTGGCAGCAAAGGTTTTTAAGCCGGAAAAAGCTGAAATCCAAACCTGGACGATCAGTCATCGGGCGTGGAAAAACAAAAACGATTCGGCGTACCATTTAATGCTAAACGGGCTAATGCCGCTCCGCCGGGATAATCTAATCCGAGCAATTTTGCCGTTTTGTCAAACGCTTCCCCTGCAGCATCATCAATAGATTCGCCTAATAATTCGTAGCGTCCGACGCCGTCCACACGCACCAATTGAGTATGCCCGCCGGACACCAACAATGCCATAAAAAGGAAAGTGCGGTGGATTTTCTTCCAACATTGGCGCCAGTAAATGCCCTTCCATGTGATGTATGCCGATCGCCGGTACATTCCACGCATAAGCCAAGGATCGCGCCACCGTAGAGCCAACTAACAACGCACCGACTAAACCCGGACCGCAGGTATAAGCTACGCCGTCAATGTCTTTGGCGGTAAGATTGGCTTCTTGTAAGGCGGCTTGTAATAATGGCGCTAATTTCCGGATATGATCGCGTGATGCTAGCTCCGGGACAACGCCGCCATAATCGGCATGCAACGCAATTTGCGTGTGTAACTGATTGGCAATTAAGCCTTTTTCTTCATCATAAATGGCAACGCCCGTTTCATCACAGGGACGTTTCAATGCCTAAAATTCGCATTTTGAATCTCTTTTTACTCTGTTCAATGAGGCTGAATTTTACCTTTTTACAAGGATTTAACCAGTTTTCAAACGGGTATTTGCGGAAAAAGGCGAATCTTTCCTTTACTTTCATGGTGACTTTGGATTAAAATTGCGACCTTTATTGAATCTGCCACGACTTGTGGCAACAAATAAATTTTAAATTGCAATTAAATTAATTAAACTCATTGAGGTGATTGGCTTATGCCTGTAATTAAAGTTCGTGAAAATGAATCCTTTGACGTAGCATTACGTCGTTTCAAACGCTCTTGCGAAAAAGCTGGTATCTTAGCAGAAGTTCGTGCTCGTGAATTCTACGAAAAACCAACAACGATTCGTAAACGTGAAAATGCAACCCGCGCAAAACGCCACGCTAAACGCGTAGCTCGTGAAAACGCACGCAACACACGTTTATACTAATTAACAGTATTTTTTTAACTCGAGTTATAAAAACCGTGAATCTTCCGAGGCTCACGGTTTTATTTTCTCTCAATCTCATCAGTTAGGCTCATATTTCGTTCACAATAAGAGGCAGAATACTCGATGAAAGGCACCATTCCACGTACATTTATAGACGATATTTTAACCAGTTAATATCGTTGATCTGATCAATTCCAGAGTCAAATTGAAAAAAAGCCGGCCGCGATTATCAAGCCTGCTGCCCGTTTCACCATGAAAAAGACCCTTCTTTTACCGTCAGTGATAAAAAAAGCAGTTTTATCATTGCTTCGGTTGTGGTGCGCACGGCAACGCGATTTCCTTTTTGATGGAATATGACAAGCTGGAATTTGTGGAAGCGGTGGAAGAACTGGCCGGTTTTCTTGGGTTGGAAATTCCTACGAAAAACGACCGCACTTTAATGAGAGCGGCAAGCAAGTCGGCTATCAAAACCAAACGTAATCTGTATGAATTAATGCAGGAAATCGCCAAATTTTTATCAGCAACAATTGCCGTTAAATATTCCTGCGCAAAGTTATCTGCAACAACGTGGTTTATCAGCGGAAATTATTGAGCGTTTTCAAATCGGTTATGTGCCGAATGCCATGGATACCGTTTATCGCCAATTCGGTAAAAACCCGAGAAGAGCAACAAAAAAACTGTTCGATTTAGGCATGCTATCACGCAATGATCGTGGCAATATTTATGACAAATTTCGCAATCGGATTATGTTTCCGATTCGCGATCGTCGAGGCCGCACCGTGGCTTTCGGCGGACGCGTGTTAACTGATGAGAAACCGAAATATTTGAACTCGCCGGAAACCGTGACCTATCACAAAGGCAGTGAATTGTACGGTTTATTTGAAGCCCTACAAGCTGACGATTCACCACAAAAAAATTACTGGTTGTTGAAGGTTATATGGATGTGGTGGCGTTGGCCCAATTCGGTGTAGATTATGCCGTGGCCTCTCTTGGCACATCAACAACCTCGGAGCAAATTCAATTACTCTTTCGCTCAACAGAACAAGTGATCTGCTGTTATGACGGCGATCGCGCCGGACGTGATGCCGCATGGCGAGCCTTAGAAAATGCACTGCCTTATTTGGAAGACGGCCGTCAGCTCAAATTTATCTTTTTACCTGACGGCGAGGATCCCGATACCTTTATTCGCCAATTTGGCAAAGAGGGATTCGAGGAATATCTCAATAACGCACAATCTTTAAGTGAATTTTTTTATTTGCTCATTTGACGCCACAAGTGGATTTCTCCAGCAAAGAAGGGAAAAAAACAAACTGGCGGCATTAGCAATACCGTTAATTAAGCAAATTCCAGGCGATGTACTACGTTTTGGATTTGCGTAACACGTTAGCCAAAAAAACTGGGGGTTCTCGATCCGACGCAGCTAGAAAGCCTTATTCCAAATCAACAGAAAACAGAAAACACACCGACAGCCCAACCGATACAATTTAAGCGAACCCCAATGCGTGTGCTGATCGCCTTGTTGTTACAAAAATCCGGAATTGGTGAAATTTGTACCCGATTTGGAATCTTTTTCGTTCGTTAAATGAGCCGGGCTACGATTTGTTTGCAGAAATGACCGCACTTTGCCGTGAAAAAGTGGGTATTAGTTCCGGACAACTGTTGGAACACTGGCGCGATACACCTCAACAAAAATACGCTTGAAAAAAACTGGCCACATGGAACCATTTGGTTGAAGAAGACAAGATTGAAGATACCTTCCGCGAAACATTACGTTATTTTTTTATCTACAAATCATTGATAAACGAATAAATTGGCTAATTGCTAAGGATCGTAGCGAAGGATTAAATCTTAATGAGAAAAAAAGAACTTTCAACGTTGTTATTGGTAAAAAAACGCGAAAAAAGAACACGAAAGAAATAGTTAAACCGAAGGAAGAATGCTAAAAATCTTGGCGTTTTTATCTTCACTAAATTAAGTAAGCAAGGCGGATATCAAATATGGATCACAATCCACAATCTCAATTGAAACTACTCATCGCCCAAGGGAAAGAGCAAGGCTATTTAACGTATGCCGAAGTCAATGACAGCCTGCCCGAAGAACTCGTCGATGCCGATCAAATTGAAGATATCATTCAAATGATCAACGACATGGGGATTCAGGTGTTGGAGACTGCACCGGATGCCGATGATCTGATGCTCAATGAAACGATTACCGATGAAGATGTCGTTGAAGAAGCAACACAGGTGTTATCCAGCGTTGAGGCCGAGTTAGGCCGTACAACCGACCCTGTGCGCATGTATATGCGTGAGATGGGCAGTGTGAATTGCTTACCCGCGAAGGCGAAATTGATATTGCCAAACGTATTGAAGAAGGTATCAATGAAGTACAAAGTGCTGTTGCCGCTTATCCTGAAGCGATCACTTATTTAATTGAACAATACGAATCAGTAGAAAATGGCGGTGTTCGCTTAGCTGATTTAATTACCGGCTTTGTCGATCCAAAACGTATTGAGTGAATCCGATAACACCCATTTAGATGAAAATTTTGATTCCGACGAAGAAAATGAAGAAGATGTCGGCGAAAATGGGTTAGATGATGAAAGCGAAGATGAAGAAGATGGCGAAGAAAAACAGCAGCGATGATGGCGATAGCGATAACAGCATCGACCCTGAAGTTGCACGCGAAAAAAATTCACCGCACTTAAAGAACAGCATCAAAAAACCTTGGCAAGCATTGAAAAACATGGTCGCACATCGAAAAACACCAAAGATGAAATTCAAGCCTTGTCAGATATTTTCACTCAATTCCGTTTAGTGCCAAAACAGTTTGATATTCTTGTGCTATCCATGCGCGACATGATGAAACGCGTGCGTGCGCAAGAACGCTTTATTCAGCGAATCGTAGTCGATAATGCAAAAAAATGCCTAAATCAGGTTTCCAAAAGAGTTTCATCGGACATGAAACTACCGACACTTGGTTGATTAAAGCCTTGAGCGCCGGCAAAGCATGGTCTGAAAAAAACTCGTGCAATATGAAAATGATTTGCGCCAAGCCATCGCAAATTTAGTGCAAATTGAGCAAGACACTCATCTCACTATTCAGCAAATTAGAGAAATCTGCGAACGTATTGCGCAAGGTGAGTTAAAAGCACGTCGTGCGAAGAAAGAAATGGTGGAAGCCAACTTGCGTTTGGTGATTTCTATTGCCAAAAAATATACCAACCGAGGATTGCAATTCCTAGATTTAATTCAAGAAGGCAATATCGGCTTAATGAAAGCGGTAGATAAATTTGAATACCGTCGCGGTTACAAATTCTCCACTTATGCCACTTGGTGGATTCGTCAGGCGATTACCCGCTCCATTGCGGATCAAGCGCGGACAATTCGTATCCCGGTACACATGATTGAAACGATTAACAAGCTAAATCGTATTTCCCGCCAAATGTTACAAGAAATGGGACGTGAAGCTTCACCGGAAGAATTGGCGGAGCGTATGGGTATGCCGGAAGATAAAATCCGTAAAGTACTGAAAATTGCGAAAGAACCGATTTCTATGGAAACCCCTATCGGAGATGACGATGATTCCCATTTAGGTGATTTCATTGAAGACTCCACCTTAGAGCTTCCGTTAGATTCCGCCACTGCACAAAGCTTAAAAGCGGCCACACATGAAGTGTTGGAAGGTTTAACGCCACGTGAAGCAAAAAGTGCTTCGTATGCGTTTCGGTATCGACATGAACACCGACCATACGTTAGAAGAGGTGGGCAAACAATTTGACGTTACCCGTGAACGTATTCGTCAGATTGAAGCCAAAGCATTACGCAAATTGCGTCATCCAAGCCGCTCCGAAACATTGCGCAGTTTCTTAGACGAATAGTCGAAGCAAATCTATAACAAAAAAAGGATAAGCCGTCATGACTTATCCTTTTTTTGTTTAAATAAGAAATACATAATTATGATGATAACTAGACTTTAGCCTAAGATTTCCCTATAATCTGCACCTCAAATCAATGCTCACCGCCCCTATAGCTCAGTCGGTCAGAGCAGTCGACTCATAATCGATTGGTCACAGGTTCAAGTCCTGTTGGGGCACCAAAAAAACTTATCATAACCCCTCGCAACTCATCAAAAACACCAATAAAAGCCAGTACTTATAAGACTTTATAGCATTTTACCCTATCGTACTCCCTCGTAAATAATCGCCCTTAACCGCTCTTTTTGTAACCACGATTGTAACCATGTGCTAATATCCCTTTTTCGTGGTTACATAAAATTGCTAAATGGTTACCAAATATGCCTAAAATTACTAAACCTCTAACCAATACCGAAGTAGAAAGATCTAAGCCAAAAAGCCAAAGAATATACCCTTACTGATGGCTACGGATTATTTCTATTAGTCTTGCCTACCGGCGTTAAATCATGGCGTTTTTAACTATATCCGCCCACTTACTAAAAAAACGTACTAAAGTTTCTTTTAGGAACTTATCCCGCTTTTATCTTTAGCTCAAGCCCGTTCTATTCGTGAAGAATATCGCTCTTTGTTGGCTCAAGGCATAGACCCACAAGAACATAAAGAACAAGAACAAAAAAAGCCGCTATTGAGCATATAGAAAATAGTTTGCTATCTGTCGCTAATCGTTGGAAAGCCAAAAAGGTTCAAAAAGTTGAAGCTGAAACATTAAAAAAAGATTGGCGCCGCATGGAAATCTATTTGTTTCCTTTTATTGGTGATATGCCGATAAATGAAATCTTGCCAAAAAGTTGTTATTGAAGCATTAGAATCACTCTATAACCAAGGCAAGGGCGATACATTAAAGCGCACTATTCGGCTATTGAATGAAGTACTTAATTTCGCTGTAAACTACGGCCTAATTGCCTTTAATCCTTGCTTACGAATCAATGAAGTATTTAACTTTGGAAAATCCACCAACAACCCGGCAATAACACCAAAAGAACTACCGGAATTAATAAAAAGCCGTGATGTATTCCAGTGCGGCCATTCAAACAAAGTTATTATTCAAATTTCAGTTATTAACCATGGTACGACCTGCTGAAGCAAGTAACGCTACATGGTCTGAAATTGATTTTTAAAAAAATCTTTATGGACTATCCCGGCTAACAGAATGAAGAAAAGACATCCTTTTTGTAATTCCCCTTTCTTCCCAAAGCTATGGCAATTCTAAACAAAATGAAAAAGTATATCTGTGAAAAGCGAATATGTTTTTCAAAAGTTGGATTAAGTCTAACCAACCAATGAGCAGTCAAACAATCAATAAAAATGCTAGTCGATTTGGGCTACAAGAATAAACAAACTGCTCATGGATTAAGAACAATCGGACGCACTTATTTAGCCGATCAGCGTATTGATTATGAAGTGGCTGAAATGTGTATTTCTCATAAGACGGGTACGCAAACAGGCAAGATTTACGATAGGGGCTGATTTCCTTGAACAACGCAAGCCGGTGATGCAACTTTGGGGCGATTATGTGGAACAATGTGAACGTTAAAAGTGATGTGCGTGGAAAATATTTAAAAAAACTGCCTTCACTCGTTCACCGATTGCTTTTCCTTTGTTTTTCAATTGGTTACAAGGTGAAGGGGAAGTCGGTGTTGTTCACCTTGGCATTCACCTTTTTAGGTAAAAAAAGCGCGGTTTTTATGCCGCGCCTTTCACTATCTATTTGATTTTATGTACTCATTATAAAACTCGTCAAAGTCTTTAAAGTGTACGTTAGTGATATATCTTCCTTTTTTTCCGCACCGGAAGTAATTCGCCTGCGGGTGTATGGATATTTATTTTTTTATGTTGTGCCAATCCTTGTCTTAATGATTCGGTAAAGTTATTCAGTGTTAAAAGCATTTTTGAATATTATTGGCTTCAGTAAATACCAAGTAAGCAGGGTAAAGGTGCGTTCTTGGAAATCCGGTTTTCGTATTGCCAATTCCTAGCCCGTTACTTTCTTGGGAGGTTAGGAAATAACTACAAAACACCGTTAAATGATCTGAGTTCATTTTTATTTCTAACGCTTCGGCACTTTCCTGTTGTTGAATTAACGCTTTTTCGCGTCCAACGGATTTTTAAAAAGCCTGAATCAGTTTATAAATAATTCCTCCGGCTTCGGCTTCTATCTTATCCATTAAGTGCGGATCGCGTTTACTTTCCGGCACCACCTTATCAAAATGAAAAATCACTCGGCGGCGTTCAATACCTCCGTTTCTTTCTGTGAAGCGTGTCGGCTCATTGTTTACGATTAGCACGATCGCAGGAATGATCGCTTTAAACTTGCTTTTTATGCTTCGGATCGATATTGACTAAATCCCCCGCACTAATGCTTTTTAGTCCACCACCATCACCGCCATAGCGGGATTGTTCCAGGCATAGAATGAGCGTTTTTATTCACAAAGTTTTTCACGGCCATGCGGTTCGTCTAAATCGACTAATCGCCCACTTTCCGTGTTTTGTTCGCCTGCTAACATTGTGGCAATTTGCGCAAATACCGATTTTCCGCTGCCACCATCGCCGGTTACTTCAAAGAATAATTGCCAGTTGTGGCGATTCGTTAAAATCGCGTAAAGTGCGCCCAAGATTGCTTGCTTTTTATCTTCCTTGCTATCAGCAACAAAAATTCAACCAACTATCAAAGTGCGGTGTATTTTCTTCCTGATTCGTGTAATCGTGCGGAATAAAAGAGGTTAGCCAGTTTTCCCGACAATGCGGGTAAAATTCCAAGGTCGAACGATTTAATACGCCGTTTTTTTAAAAGGCTAATAGCTCCTTGGATTGCTCACCCATTTTGGCCGCTTGAATCTTCGCTGCTGAGGCACCATTCTTAACTTCCTCTAAAAACTTATAACTCAAGCTAAACACAATGGTTCGCCCTCTGGCATAGTTATTTAAAATAGACTGTGTTTTTCCGCCATGGCCATCCGTATGGCACAATTCTCCGGCCTCACATGGCTGTGATGGTGCGCTATTTACGCTACTGTAATAACGTTGTGTTGCCGCATCGTTACCGGCATCCAGCGGATCAATATACTTCTTATCAAACAGATTCTGAATTTCCGTTTTCAAAAATCAAGTTTTCAGTCGGCTCATAGCTAACATATAAATCAAAAAAATTAACGGTTGTTTTTCAATGGTTTCCGTTTCTTTAATTGCATGATGATGACGTCTTAATGCATTCTTCTCAAACGTTGTACCATCAATATATTTTTTTCCTCAATGGAGGCCCGTTTACTTTCACCATAATAACGAACCGCTCCGCCAACCGTTAATTTTCGGTCAAACCAACGGCTACCAAGTTCAAGGCGACCATAATCTCTTGGTAGAGCTGAAATTCGAGTCAAACCGTAACCTTGTTTTAAAAATATCTTCTTTTTGAAGCATTATTCGGACGAGGGCTGGCATCACTATAATTAGTTGGCTGATTGGTTCGTTGATAAGCGTAAGATAGATTCGTAAAGAATCTGCCCATATCATAATTTAACTCTAATTCCACACCGCTCTTTTTCACCGTTTTAGCATAATTACGGTGTGCAATGGTAAATTGAAAACCGTTGCTGTCTGCCCAAGTAGGCGCACCGCCTTGCCACCAGTCGCCCCAAACATTATGAATATAATTTTTAATGTAACTACGATACCCGACGACTTTTATTCCCAACACATCATCATTTTTCCAAATACCTTCCTTAAAAGGTATTAAAACCTAATTGATAAGTCGAAGCGCGCTCTGGTTTCAAATCGGTATTGACGCCTGCATCAGAGACTTGAGAAAAATACATCTCTTGAATATTTGGCATGCGGTGCGTTCTGGCATATCCCACGAAAGGCGTAAAGTAGTCATGAAGATGAGCACTGAAAATCGCGGAATGGTTCATTTCTGTTTTGTGGCCTGCTCTTCTTTCTAAAGGTTCATAAATTTGACAACCGCCGTTAGGATCACAATATTTTTTATAAATTTGAGAATCCTTGCCAAAGGCTTTTTCAAAATCTTCAGGAGAATTATAGTAACCCGCGTATTCCCCGTTAAATTTATACTTGATCAAATTCACGCTGTAATCCAATCGATAGATATCGCGAGTCAGTGACGTATCTAAATAAAACGTATGAAATTTTTGTTCGCCGGAAGGGTGCAAAATACTCGATTTTTGTGGCAATAGCCCTTTTGAACCTTTATAACGTCCTAGGAAATCGTATAAACCGCCCTGCTGTGAAGAACCGTCGTAAAATAAACTAAGCTCTTCAGGGAATCGATTTTTGCTATATTCATTTTTGAAGAAGTTAAAGCCCAACGTGGTTTTTTTAAGTCCACTTCTTTCGGCAGAGTAAAAAGTATAACTATTGCTTATATCAAAAAATATCGGCGGCATTCTTCGTTTCTAAATGTTTCAATACTTCCCAGCCGGTAAAACGTGAACCTTTAGGATATTTTGATTTACCCACGTTATGCGCCAGCAATACATTCATATCAATATAACCATTATTATTGAAATTATAGTTCAGTTGATAGTTACGATTTTCAATTTTACGGGTACCGATAGCGTTATCTAGAGCTCGCAATTGCAGATTCAATGCATGACGATCATCGCCATATTCCAATTTGACCAAATGACTATGAGAGCTTTGACGAACACTGCTTGGATCCAATGGGGCCAAACGATATTGCTCGTTATTGCGCTCAAAAGCCGCGTTGGTTTCATCAATTTGCTTTTGTAATTCAGGTGAATGTTCCGGATTCTGTAAAATTCTTCTACGTTCCGCGTTACGATAATAACGACAAGGGTAAGCTTCCGGTTGAGATGGGGTCGGTGCGTTACAAGCCCACATATTTTTTTATTCATGTCGGGCATCCAGCGCCCTTTGGCTTGATCAAAAACAAACCCAGCCTCAGTAAATTGTTTATTTTTGTTGTTGCAAAAAGTCATCACCGACATCAGCGATTTTCTGACCACCTCCGCCGATTTTTATAATCTTGCGACACTTCTCGACGGCTATATCCATATAACATACCTACATAACCGCCGTTATCCAACCATTTTCGGGTGGCTGCCATCGCCATATAGTTGGATTTTGTTGCATTAGTTCCGGTCATCCCTTTGATAATAAAGCCTAGACTCTTATCCCCTGAAATCACATCGTTGACACCCAACGTTCTGAAATTCGCCGAACCGTACAAGGAGTTCACACCGTTTGCCCCGCTAAAATTCCCCTTCGTTAAATCAATGCCGGCAATAAAATTCGGATCTAATGATGCCCCAAATTGCGAATTCCCTCCGGCTTGCCCGGAGTCCATCGATGTGGAATAAAATGTTTGTGTAATGCCATCCACCATGGTGTTTGCCCTGCCAAATCCCGTTTCTCCACGAATATTTAACGACAACACACCGGAGCCTTTATCCTGTTGGGTAAACGCCCCCGGCATACTCCGTACCACGTTATCAATGCTTTGCGTTTCTTTTAAAAACGTGCTCCCGCGTGCTTTTTTGCTTGCGCTTCGGTAAATGGTTTTTTTCTCGTTGGCAATGATTTTTCAACCACATCGATTTGGTCTAATTGTTCTTCGGCATAGGCAATATTGATAACATTTAAAAAGACAAAAATGTTATCAAGTTCAATTTCGATAGATTTCTGCATTTTTTTCTCCTCAGGTTCTTCATTATAATTTTATCAAATGATAAGCGTTATCATTATTAATCAATTTATGGGCAAATACAACATCATCATATTAAGTTTTTGCTAAAACGTATTTGCAACAAAAATCAAAAAAAGATAAAAATCTTTGAATGCATAGATGATTAATAAATACACATATTTATCTATTTAACAAGACATCTTATTTTATTCCAAAAAATAAGTATCGCGCAAACAAAAATAAAGAAGAGAAAAGACAGTGCGGTGATTTTTTTCACCGCACTTTTTATGCCGAGCTATGAAGGGAAAAGGTGTTTAAGATCTAGCAAACCACAAGGTTCACATTCTTATTTTTAATAATTCATCAATACTTGGCGGGACATCCGAGTCGGTGAAGACATATTCCACATCCGTAATAGACCCCAATTTTACCATAGCGCGGCGACTAAATTTGGAATGATCGGTCACTAACAACGTATTACGGGAATTATCGATAATGGCACGTTTGACTTGCACTTCATGATAATCATAGTCGAGTAATGTGCCGTCCAAATCAATGGCACTGATTCCCAACACCCCGAAATCTAAACGGAATTGCGATAAAAATTCGACAGTTGATTCGCCGATGATGCCCCCATCTCGGCGCAAGGAACCGCTCGCCATGGTGATATCAAAGGAATCATTTTTGCATAAGAATGTGCGCAGCATTGAGATTGTTGGTAACAATACGTAATCTTTGATGTCCCAATAACGCGAAGGCAACTGCCTCGGCGGTGGTGCCGATGTCAATAAACAGCGAAGCACCGTTTGGGATGAGCTGTACAACCTGTTTTTGCGATACGATTTTTCTTGAGAAAAAAAGTGTTTGCGATCGTGATAATCGCTATTTTCTGCCGTGGAAGGCGATGCTGCGCCACCGTGGTGACGGCGAATAAAGTTGGTTTCCGCCAGTTCGTTTAAATCGCGCCGAATGGTTTGCGGACTCACTCCAAATAAATCAACCAATTCATCTGTACTCAAATAGCCTTTTTGTTTTACTAATTCAACAATTTTCTGATGACGAATAGATTGTTTCATAACCACTTTTCCTTCTTTATTAACAAGACTTTTGCTTGCTAATGTAGCGCATTTTATTAATGAAATCACGATTTAACGCGAATTTTTCGATCCATAAACGCCAGTAACATCCCTACCAATAAACCTGAAATATGGGCGGTATTGCCGATTTGAATGTCTATTAACGGACCGGCAAATCCAAGCAAAATCCCTACAACCAACATATTGAAGAAACCGTCCGGTAATTCAAAATGGGTTTTGTTTATTGACTTTTATCCAACACGAACACATAGCCCAGCACGGCATAGACAACGCCGGATAAACCGAAAAACGCGGGGCCGCTGACAATATTCTGCGCAATGCCGCTTATTACCCCGGAGAACAGATAAATTTGCAGGAGTTTTAAAGACCCCAATTGGCGCTCGATAGCACCACCAAAAACCCACCACCAAGTCAGATTAAATAGAATATGCATATTGGATAAATGCACCAAAGTATGTGTTAAATAACGCCAAATTTCGCCTTCTTGGGTAGTATCTTCGGGGAAAATGTGCTCAACAAAATCGGCTCGGCAAAACCGAAAAGCATGAGAAGATAAACTACAACACAAAGTGCGGTCACGATGACAGTAATTTTTTGCTGTTGAATATGAGAAAAAACGGAAGCCTTGTTCACATGAGAGGACGTGCGCGCTGTAGATTGAGCCTGAATGCCACGGGGACCTTGTTGCCACGCGCGGGCGTTTTGTTGTTCCAACCACGCCTGTAAGAAACTTTCTCTTTCCGCCATAATTTCGTCAAAGTGCGGTGAATTTTCCGGAAGAAAAAAACATCATAAACCACATTATTTTGTGCATTTTGATTTTCCTGAATCACCAACTCAACTTGGTATTTTTTTCAGCAACATAATCACGAAAATGCTGCGCTAACAACGGGATTTCACTACCAAACAAATGCTGCATTTGTTATATTCCTTTTCCAAAATTTCATGCACGGAGAAAAAAATGAGAAATCAAAATTTGCCATCGGGCTTCAGCCCTTTCACTTGGGCGATTGCCGGCTTTTTGCTTACCGATATTATTGTGGCCGTTGGCGCTGTTAATTTCACCTAATTTATTGAACAATCCAAACCCTAAGCGACAATCAAATTACCGCCATGTCAGTCTTTCTTTGGGGCTATCCCTTCGTTCTTGGCATCGTGGCGCGAATTTTCTATAAACTCCATCAACGCCGCCCTGCTCTGGCTCGCAAGGGTTTAGCCCTAAGTGCGGTCATTTTTACGGCGTTTTATACTACGTAGCCACCGTTGGATTTAACTAATAGCCCGTATCCAACGGCAGTTTTCCCTTTTCCCAAGCCGCAAAGCCACCTTGCAGGGCTATAAACCTTTTCATAGCCGTGGCGCAATAAAAACGCAGCCACATTACGACTACTAATGCCGTGATAGCAACTGAGAATAATCGGCTGATCATAATTATACGAGGCCTCAAAAATTTGGCCAACTGAGCTCCGTTAAATTAAACGCGCCTTTGGGATGGGCATAACTAAAGGTTTGTGCATCACGCACGTCCGCCAGCACAGCATCTTCATCATTTTGAAGCATTTCCCATGCTTGTTGCGGTGTAATTTCAATAAATTCTGTCATTTTTTTATTCAGTAAACTTAGTGGGCTTTATGCCCGACACTATAAAAATATTTATCTGCATATGCTATGGCAATCGCCGATGCCAAGAAACACCAGTGCAACGAGAACGGCCACATCATAGTTTTTTTCCAAAGAGATAAAAAAATAAATAGCTAAAAAGGGATGCAAAATTAACCATTTCCGCTGAAATTTCAACGTTTTTTTATACTATTCATAAAATACAAAAAAACATGGAAAAACTGACCGCACTTCGTGTAACATAAGACCGATAGTTAAAGTAAGGTCGGTTTTGAGAATGTTTTTAATTAAAGGTGTCAGGCTGCATTTTTTTGTTGATAGGCAATACCATGCATAAAAAAAGCTGCAACACATCTTTAAAGAGCTGTTGTTCCTTGCCGACATAATGCTGTTGCAAGACGGAAGAATGAATCATTTCATCCATTTTTTTGAATCAACACATCAATTAAAAATCACAGGAAAAATCATCACGTACGCTTTTGCGT
>BNJS01002273.1_pt1 | contig 94724 bp, 125 predicted proteins | sample 8540461 | NCBI WGS metagenome assembly BNJS01 (sample SAMD00202454, study PRJDB9452) | human saliva metagenome | isolation source: human saliva | place: Japan | reverse complement strand
GTGCCATGTATTGCTATCCTTTGTTAGTTTAACTATATTTTGAAACAACTTTTGCATCAAAAATATTCTATAAAATAAATTTCAGTCTTATAAAAAAATAATGCACCATTATAATTAACAATTTAGATATTGTTCTAACGGCCAGAATTCGCCTACACCATCTCTTACTTAAACTAATCTCCTCCCCTCATGCACCGAATTGGGTAGTCCATGTCATTTTGCATTTAACTAACTGTCCAATATTCTCTTCCAATTCCTTTTAAAATGCAATAATCCTATATCCTTTGTCTCCTTCCAGTAAGAATTTCAACTATCTTTACTTACACCTTCAACCACATCATGTTGCCTGTACTACCATAATTTCTATTCTTTCTATGGGAAATATAATGCATATGGCATCAAGGTTGTGTTGAACCTTCCTGGCCGACATCATGAGGTATTCTGTTCTATCTAATGCAGCAGTCAGTTCTCCTTATAAATAAAAAGTAAACCCTTTGATCATATCTAGCTACTTCTAACTAAACTTAAAGCACTAACAGTCTCTCTGCCCCACCAGGAAAACTACCATTGCATCTGCTGAAAGTGTGCAATATTAGGGACCTTTCTTTAATTTTCTAATTAACCCAAATAATGCCCGTAGTATAAACCTCATGCATATCTTTTAACATTCTGTTACCCTTGACTTGAAAGTGTGAAGTATATTTCACAGTCCTTTATCTTAGATTTGAGTAAATTGCCTTCCTATTTAACTCCATCCGAAACTTTTGGATGACTCCATAAAAATCCATTCTTCACACCTCCAACTCCATTTAATATCTTTAAATACAATCATAAAATGAAACTCGGTCTTAATGTTTTCCAATATGAATCTAACATTTCGTCCTAATAATGTTATTCTTTATATCCTTTATTAGCCAATCCTTTCTTTATTCCAGTAAGGTACGAGGGGTTCCTACTAATTTCTTTCCTTTCCTGGTATATGGAACTATACAGCAAGTATAATAATTATTGCATCCCACAGTTATATTAATATATGCAATAAATGGGTGTTCCTTTTATTTGGCCAAGAATACCATCCAATATATCTCTTCTCTTAACATCTATACTACCTCCTGTACTTCTAAAAGTTCCAGATATTAGAGAAGGGTAATCTTGAAATATTCTTTCTTTTGTCCCAAAAACTATACTGGCCATGTTTAGGCATTTAGGTTTCGGCTGTTGCCCTAGCATCTCCCTAAGGCTCAGAATACAACCAAACAGCACTCACTATCCTAGCTTTTCTTTTTAAATTTTTATAATCTAATTCATAAACTTAATTCTGCATTTCATTGTAATATAAATAATAAACTGGACTTTCATATCACTTTCTACACCTAAATCCCTAAAGTAAGTATGATATTTCTGAATACATGATCTACTGAATCCATATATTATAGAATTGTATATTTTTTGATTCCAAAAATCTACCCCATTTATATTTGTTTCTTTAACGGTAATAATAATATTCTTCTGTGGCCTTTTCAAATACCATCTCTCGGACACAATTCTTCACTACTATGCTAACATCAAATGAACCGTCCATTCCTTATCATGAAATACTTAATGGTACTTAATGAACATCCTTCTTCCTTTAGCCTGACTACGTTTATTTACTCGTTTATCGACAGTGAATTTTCTTCGAAGAACGAAATTGGGTGTTATTGACCATGATGCAAAATATCCTGTCCAAAATACACTTCCGCTTTTATTAAAACAGTAACTTCCTTAGAAACCTTCCTTGTCTAACACTTTAACCTGTAATACTAAATAGAACTCAGCCTATAATATTTCTGTAACCAATGTCTCATTTTTACTAAGAAAATGTCCTTGAGAGTAGTCTCCATCTCCCCACTTATCACCTATTCATTAAAAATATCTTCTATCACACCTATCAATTTCAATAACTATCTAGAATCATATCTACCAAATAATATATTTCTACTTTCCAGACAGTAGCCAAAGTTTGTCTATTAAATTCATATAATCTATTAACGTACACCGAATTTGACAAGACCTTTCCAACTGTATTTTATCTAACTGTACAAAATTCCAAATGATGTTACTGAAATGCATAATCCTACTAAAATTTGGGTCCTAATCTATTTTCTATAACTAACCTTAGACATCCTCAATTTCCCTTCAGCATCCAGGTAGCAATTCATCTCCTGTACTACTGATATGGATTAGAAGATGATCTAAATAAACTAAATAATTTTTAGTTTGTCCCACACATAGCATAATTTTTAATGTCTCTATGAACAGTTAAGTCGGCATATCTCTGTATAGAGAAGTGCAAAATGACACATGTAAAAAAGTCATGCAACTTGAAATGGTTATCACAACATTCTGAAGAATATTGCTTTTGATAATACTGATCGTAAGATAGTATAGTTTATAAAACTTGACGATTAGGATCCTTTAAACTCTCTTATTCATATTTACTTCTAAACCTTTTAGTAATTTGACTGGTTAGACTGACATTTAATGCCAAATGTCTCAGTAATTTCAAAATTTCTAGCTTTCAGGCCAGCCTGGATGGCTCCAGGCATGCTTGAATATCTCTATCGTGAAAATGTTTGCCAAACTTCTGGTACAAACCATAAAAGATTCTATTTATTCCTATTAGCTGTTGTTCATTTTGTTTTTGGGATACTTAACCTACCATTTATTTTTAAACGATATATCAACTTCAGTAATCTAAAGTCTATTGTACTGGTTTTCTAATAGTAAGTATTCTATCTAACTTTCATTAAATGCAGTTTTCTCTTGTTATCATCTCATAAATATGCCATTATTAGTACTAGCATTCAAAAACATTGATACATCATCATATTAATCTATAATCACCATTTATAACTGACCTGTAGAATTAGAAAATCTTTATAATCCTAGAACTACGGTCATTGCCTTTAAGAAGAAGAAAGCCAGTTTACTAGCATTTGACTTGTAGAACAGGCTGATTTTATAATATATCTGTGTAAGTAGTACAAATATAACTCAACAAATATACACCATTACCCTTTGCAGGTTTCTATCTGACCCATATCTTCATAAAAATGAGATGAAGATCTGTAATATGAAATACAAAAGTGGTACTACATCTTTCAATCTGGAAAACTGTGACCACTGCAAAATCTCTGAGTCCTTTGCTCACAATTGTGTAATAAAGAATTCTAAACTCCCCATTTTTATTCTTTTATATCAAAACCTCTAATTTAACTTTAACCAATAGAAACCTATATGGAATCCGTCTCCCAAAAGGAAGCATCTGAAATACTACTACTATTTCTATTCTCAAACCCAACCATTACACCTCCTGGATTCTTCGCTGTGATACCCAATCTTATATAATACTTTGTCATCCGTCTTTAGTTTGCTCATCACCTTTGATAGCAACATCATGGTTATACCATGTCATCTGAACCATAAATCCAAAACCTGTTCTCTATGAAAGTCCTAATTATATTTATATTATTCCATTTAGAATTTTAATAATTCCACCTCCTGCTTTTCGCCAGCTTTCATTTCTTTATCCTTTGTTATTTCACCCTAAGTACTGCACGGCAACATTCCAAAGCATTTAGCCCATTTTTTAAACAGTACTAGTCAATTCTACCACTACTGGGATAAAAAGCATTTTCGGTGCATCACTTTACAATTTCTTTTCATAAATACTATATTTATAATCATTATATGACATTTTTTACCTTAATTAGAGAATCTAGTTATATTAAAAATGTTTTAAATTAGCAAAATTTGATATCTAATGCAACTGCAAGTTCTTCCTTAGTTAGTTATGCTAATTCTTTTTTCAAATTTAGCATTTGTTTTCTAAATCCATTTAAACTCCTTTTAGAGAAGTAAAAATATAAGGTAATAATCTATATTAAATCTAAGGGTATTACAAAACTATACCGTGCTCTGTATTTGATAACTATCTATCTAGAGCAAATTGTTACCAATTTGAGCCCGCTAATCTACCTAAGGAATGTGTAAAGGAGTAACTATAAAAGCTAATTCCTTGATCTTGCAATTGAATGGGGCTTCTCAGAGTAGCCATATAGTCTCCATATGCCAGTAAGCCTCTTCACTTACCTTTCTCTACCCTACCAAGGCAATGGCGGTATATCTCTGTTGCACTAGCCTTAGGCTGCCCCACTGGAGCATATCCAGCATTCCTGCCTATGGTGCACTTGACTTCCCGTGAATAATCACGCTGATTGTCTGTCTCACTTAATATTTTGAAATATATTTTTAAAACAAGCATGCTGTAAACTGAAATCTTTAACTAATATTCACTTTTGGAAATTCTAGCAGACCTACATAACACTCTTGATCCATAATGACTCTAAGCCAATTATATATTAATATTTATTTCTAATGCGTATTGAACATCACAATAAGCACTGAAAAATCAAACTAATTAGTATGATCTAATTTTTACTTATTGCATGATTTATAGAAATGCCCAGAATCCTCCAAGTACTGCAAACCTTAGTTACCCTTTGACGTCTCATAAAACATTTGTAGGTTGTATAAAATCTTTTATTTTTTCTATATAATCTTCGTATAAACTTATTAAACAATATTAGCAAAATCTAGGTATCAGTCCCATTTTATAATTAATAAAAACTCATAGTCTTCATTTTAGAAAAATATCATCAGCTTAATACTCGGCTAATACCCATTTGAATGTAAATCTAGTACAAAGGAATAAAACAGCATTAATTAGCCTGCCAACAATTCCACCTTTCTAGTATAATATCTGATTTCTGGAGCTCAAAAACGAATCTTTTCAAAAGAATAAAGGATGATGAGCGTAACAATTTAATTTATTTGGTAGCAAATTTAATTGCGCCGAGTAGTAACATCAAGTGATAGCTAAAATCTTTACAGGGCCACCATAATTACTAAAACTGGAAACTATGCATTATCCCAAATCTTCTTCAAAAACAGAATATCTCTTTATCCAATATCTTTTAAAGATCTCAACTTTTAAAACTATCCAAGATCTTTATAATTTCTGGAACTAATTTATTTATTTCATTAACTTGGCCATTAGTAGTAGACTCCTGCTTTTACTTCCTTTTCAATGATAATACTTACATTTCTTTTAATCCACTCTAAATAATCTTTAAACTGACTGTTCTTTGTAAGTCTCTTTACCATAAAATCCGAATACCACTCCTATAAAGTGCCCTCCCTCGAATCCCTTGTTATAACCTGATAGATTTTACCCTCACAGCACCAGACTCCATCACCAACAAAAACCACTTCTCAAACAAAACTCTTGAAAACATCCAGTTGTCCATTCCATGACAGGAATCCAAATAACCTGCAGTCTCGGCTACAAGACTCCTTTTCTCAGCATTCTCTATGACATACCACCCATCCCAGATACTATTACAGTGTCAACTCCAAACCTCCTAAACAATCCAATCCCACTGGGGATACCTAGCATCACATTCAGAAGCGATTATTACTGTACAAAAGTTCTTGTTCCAACCTCTCAAAGAACCTTACTTATAATTAGCAGCAAATTTTATTCCTTTTGAAAATAGATCTTTTGATAATCCAACTGAATCTTATACCAAGATCTGTCTCCATATCAGCAACAATTGAATTCATAAATCAACCAAATCAAATTATTTTAACCTTAACCACTCTGTAATTCTATTCCAAGAAATCTTAGTCTTTGGGCTCTTATTTATGATGTTTTGTTTCCAAGAGCTTTGGCTTCCATCTGTCTTATCTTCTGTAAATTCCAAACTTTCCAACCTCCTCCAATGTCTGTGGAGTACCACTTAAACCAAACTAGCTCTAGAAACTTTTTCCTATCTGACAGAGTACTTTAAAACTGATTTAACTGTCTCTTTTAGCACTGAAAAATTAGCCGCTTCACTCAGGAGCAATAGCTGCTCTGATCTCCAACAACCCTAAATGACTCATCATCCTCCTCTCCAATTGGCCTCAAACCTACAGGTCTTTACAACTCCTTCCAATTCCACTTAACTCTTTATCAACTCTAACGCCCAGGCCCTGACATTCTCTTCATCTGTAGGTTCTCTACCAAGCCTTGAATCCAATTGTCTCTTCTAACCTTACTATAGTTATTATATAGTTTCAAACGAAAGAACTGCCAGTATTCTATAGCCTTTACTATTCATATTGATCTAGCGCTGCTTGTCTAATCCACTCAAGTTGCATAAGTACTGAATTTGAACTTCTTTCAAAATCAAACTTTTCATCGGCTTTCACATAAAACCCATATTTCTCCTTTTGTATTAAATCTAAAACTGGTTCCTTACCAATGTATCTTTTGCACACTAACTACAAGTCCTTAGATTGGTTTTGCACCCTTTTAGCTCTATATTCCAGCCTCCATATTTTCAGCCAAGACCTTCATCTGTACCAATGGGATTTTCCAATTCCTTTTAAGCATTTTTATCAATAACAATGTTAAAACCTTTAAATCCAGTAATCTTCCAATTTTATTTCTTCATCTCTCAATGGTCGTCTTTTCATCATCTAAGTCGATTAAATCATCACTTAATCCTAATATCTTCTAACTTCTCGCTTTCACCAATAAATCTAAATTTGATTTCTAGCTAATTTAGCTTTATTCTCTATCATCAATATCAATAAAATTAAACAAATCTAAAAGATTCAGTTGCATCATTGTTAATAAATCCAAGTTATGTTTCATTAGCATACTTGTTAGCTCCTCAATTATTAGAAATTTTTACCATCAGTATTCAATATCATTTAGTTCTATTACTCCAAGTGATGAACTCTTTCAATATTTTAAGTTTTTATTTAATTTATCAACTTTTAGCTAAATTTTGATTAGAAATTATATCTCAATATTTCTATCCATATTTCATTGCCTTCATGCTTTTAAAGTTGTTTTCCAATTTCAAATTTAAAACTGTACATCTAGTTAAATTTGATAGTAATCTGTGAAAAATTGATAGTCTAAATCTTTTCACTGTCATAATATTTTGCTATTATATTCCATAATTTTAAATTTACCTACTATTTAAAATCACCAATTAATTTAGATGGAATAGTTATCGCATTATTCCCCGTACCATTTTTAAATAAGTAGCAAGTGTTACTATATAAACTTGTACCTTTTAACATTAACTGTTCGTTTATAAATTAATCTTAATACTTTACTTGCACCTCATTAGTAATATAACACCACTTATTAATACTTTCGCCAGAATTCCACAATAAATCTCCTACTTTATCTCTTACTGATATTTATATTTTAACTTTCGCCATCTTTGATAAAAATTCCTGTAGTCTCCTCTCAATGGACTTTATCCAACCTAAACCTCATTAGATATCCTATTGATATATAAACTTTTAGTATATTAGTATCAATTTTGATAAAAAATAAAATATTTTCCTACAAAAAATCGAATTTTCAGTTATAGGAATCTGGAATTCCTTTTTGTTCTTTTTCAAAATTTACAATTAAATCCATTAATAATCATATGTGGATTTCGTCAATCAACTGTATTAAATCTTACTCAAAGCAAATTTTAATATAATTACCTAGGATCTAGTCATCTGGAAGAAGAATAATATTTATGGTTTATAGTTAGATATTCTACTAAATATCCAAGAATCTTATTAGCAGCACTTATACTAGTATTATCCCCATCAACACAAATATATATTTATTTCAAGCACTTTTAATTAATTTAGATTGAGTCTCAAAGCAGTTCCTAAAACCAGCAAATAAGTACTCTGTTATACCTTTTGATATAATGAAATAATAACGTAGCCCCTACAATTAGGAACTTCTATCTCTAATATTCATTTCTATTATCTTTGCTTTAAGTCCATAAATATTTTCCTTTTAAATATAATACTTTGTGAGAATTCTGTAAGTACTATGCTACCACAATTGTTCCTCTCACAACCTATTATCTTTTCTACATTTAAAATAGGAAATATTATTCCATCAAACCCATCAATATAATCTCCATTTTTGTCTTAATAAGATTCCCAATTCCTTCCAGCAATATTCCTATATTTAAGTTTTTAATCTTTTAAATCGTTATATAATGATTTCGCAATTATCACTGTATAGCCACAAAAAATAAGTTAATTGATTCTCTGATTTATAATTTCTATTAAGTAAATACTCTGTCGAAAGTAGAATGCATCATATTTTATAATAAAATCTATAAGTAAAATTCCATTTATTTTATATAATAATTCCTCTAGTAATTTTATTTTCAGAAAAATTATTTGAACTTATCGGTATCTTGATTTGCCACCAAATTTATCTACACCTTTTATTGTAACTAATTATAGTCCATTGAATTCAATTTCATTATAAAAAGATATGCTATCATCAAAAGCTTTCCACAACCAAAACAATGAAAACTATTAGCTCCTGGGATAAATAAAAAGTAATGTGTTTTTTCTACTATGAAAAGGACAATTCTTAAGACTTACCTTTTATAGATAAATAATTACCAATCATAGAAATAATATCTGCTTCTTCTTTTAATTCCTTCTGATTTTTCTTTTTATATAAGATAATCATATCATCTTTAAATTATAACCATCTAATCCATACATTTAAAATCTGGGTGACATAAATGTACTATTAAAAGTCCAAGAATTTTCCCGATTTCATTTTTGAAGTCTATAGTTCTAAATGCTCTAGTACTGTCTAAAATGATAAAGCAAATAAATATAGCTGCATTCAAATTGCTAAGTAAGATAATTATATTTTGTATGCATTTTTAAATTTGAATTTATTAGTAACCTGGGAAATACTTTTCAAATTATAATACACCCATAAGATTTATTGTTTCTAAATATTATATGGTATCTAATATAAGCAAATATTTTGTAAAATAAAATACACAATATATTATAATCTAAATCTTTGGTCTGTAATATCCTACTGATTAAGTTATATACTTCTTATATTCTTTAACCCCTTAGCTACTAGTTTTAAAATAATTTCAGAAATTATATTTAAAAGCATCTGTTCTTGATTTAAACGATAAAAAATCTATTAACTAGTGATTGCCATAACTAAAAAATCTAGTTTTTATACATTAGTTTAAAATTATGAAGTTTAGATACAAAGATAAAATATCCTCTGTATTTTGAGGAAAAGTAGATATAACCAACCCATCTGTATAAACTTATAAATTTTCCTATTTATATATGTATTTGAAAATAATAAACGTATTTATACTTATTATAGTTATTATTTCTGAAGACCAAATTCTTTCTACCTAAAGGATTTATTTCCTCCTAATCATCACTCCATTTTTGAAGGTAATAATTTAAATTTACTTTTGAGTCTAAAATTTTCTTGTATCTAATCTTTTAAAATTCTCTATTTTTAAAATTATACTTCCTGTTTTTACTTGCACAATTCATTCCTTTTATGATTTTTTTTCAATACAAATTACTGCATCATGTTGAATTATTGGTTTATATTTTCTTGGTAAGAAATTTCAATTAAAGCTATTGAGCCTATGAGTGAATTTACCTTATTAGATTAAGTGTTTTTCTATTATTTCTTGGCAATTATGCATTCTTTCTGTTAAATCTAATCATAGTATCAGAATAACATTCTACCAAATGGTAAAAAATGATTTTATACTACTAATTAGATTACATATACTAGTTCCTGATGCAGATATTGCAAGTAATTTTGTCAAATAAGTTTTATATCTCATATTTTAATATAATTTAGGAGAACTTCAGAATCGAAGTATCAATTTGGACGACAGGCAACTCTTGTGACTGATTTTCAAGAATATCACCATTTATTATCTAGTTCTACCAATTTCTAGATTACATTAACAACTATAAGCAAAATTAAACTGGACATCTTTTAAAGAATTTTGACTCTTTGAGCATAAATTCTAATTTATTTCTTTTAGGATTTTGTACACCTGGAGAACAATAAATAGCTATTTGAGAAATCAAGTGAATTGCAATTAACTTTAAATTAAATCTTGTTGCTCTTGAGGCAAGTGTCTGTTAGATATTGCGAAATTTTTCTCCAATAATCTGTAGGTATCTAACAATGATTCTTCCAACAACATTAGATCTCCCACAATACTACAAATCCTGATTTTAAATTATCTTAAGTACTTATAAACTCTCCTGTCCAAAATTATAAGTGTAATAAACTAAAAATTAATTATCTTATATTCATTTCACTTTTATTTACAGTAATTTCACAGTCTCTGTACAAAATCTCTACTAATTCTAACCACAACCCAAAAAGGATATGTGCACTTTTTCCAAATAAATCGTAAATTCTTTTTTTGATTTCATTCTCCACTGTAAAAAATAGCTGGGCTATATTTACCTTTCCGTGGCTACACTGCTGGAGTATATGAAGTATTCTCTATTATAAATTCACTATAAATCTTTCCAGATTCTAAAGTACTATGGCTCCAACTTTAAATTGTGTGAGGAGCATAGCTTATTTTGACCATTTAAAGTACAATCTATCAACCTTATAAACATTTAAATCTATCTAATCACCAATAAAAACTATTATTCTAGGAAATAAAAATTACAGTCCAACAAATTATTGAAATAAAGCTTGATACTAAAACTGCTCCTGCCGCTACATCTTTTATTACATTATTTCTTTACATTTTAAATTATAATCTTTATATAAAAACCACAATATTCAGTGATAGTATCATTACACCCCAAGTATCTAAAATAATAGCCATCATAATAAAGATTATAGATAATCCAAGATATTCTAGAATTCAGAGCACAAGTTATAGCTTAGCACAGAAAAAAAGGAACTCTAAAATTTTCTCTGCATTAATACATGTATTATTCCTTAAATGCACAAATTAAGTCCTGTATAAAATCTGAATTCTTTTCATTTTAAAAATTCCTAATTTTCTTTGTAGTTTCCTTTTTCCTTATTCTCATAATCATTTATCTGATCTATCAATAATATGATTAGCATCCTAACAAAATGAAACACTGAATGACAAACTAAATATAAAAACTTCTGATACTGTGTCCAAAATCTTTGTTTTAAATTGATTGATCTTCTGTAGAAACGTAATATCACCTAATATATATGTACATTTTCTTCAAACTTGAAAATCCATTGGAAATTGAGTAAAACATCATCTCTTTATCTATAATTTCAATTTGAGTTTATATGTTTGATTTACCTGTTAAGAAAAGAAATTGAATTTCAATATTATCTTATATTTATTCTCAATTTTTAATGCTGTTTCTATATATTCTATTATTTTTTTGTGAATACTGATATTGAGAAATATCCGCATTATCAAACAGCATCTTAATATTTTCCTTTTTCCAATCATATTATCTTCTGGCATCTTGTATGTTTCCTATTATTCTCAAGGAGGCTACCAGTCTTATAAATATCTGAACCACGTGTTTAATTTTGCTAAAATTAACTTAATACTATTTGAAAATTCTACTTACTGAAATAAGTCCAGAATTTTTTCACCTAAACTAACGTGAGTAATATCTCCAATTACTGCTTTAGATCTGCTAACTCCTCACAAAACATCTCTATCATCTTGCCCATTTTAAGATTTTGAGCCCTTACCAACCTTTATAAATGAACCATCCAAAGTCTCTCCCATAGGCCAAAAGGTGCAACCAATAATACCTTTCTTTGCTTAAGGAAAACTATCATATCCCAATACAAAGTATAATGAATCATACAGCGGTCTTAAATATGGGCCCATTTTCTTGCAAACTCCTAAAATCTAAATTTCTACCTGCTTCTAACTGCAGGTCCCTATAAAATAATCTTTAGATACTGAATTATTTTGAAGCTTCTGCAGCCACTGCTATAGCCAAAAAGTTCTTCCGGTGCAAATTAGCCATCCAATACCAAAAGCGGCTTTATATCTTCTCCAACTTCAGTTGAAATATACTCTTTGACCTAATGTCTTTACGAATTATTTTAAGCTCCTGAACGAAGTTGTCATAACTGAGCCAACTATCAACATTTTCCCTATTTCAGACTACTCTTCATAACATAAGATACTTCGCCCATCCAAATCCCCAAGGACTATCCTTAATAAGAAATCTTGACTTGCCTTTACAAGGCACAATACCCATTCTTCTATCCCAGCACAGATAAACCTCTACCATTTCTTTATTTGATATACCAAACCTTTTAGAAACATAATTACATTAGAACTAGATGTCCAAAATAGATTCCTTTTAAGACCATCCAGCATCGTTCAAACCCCTTCTCCCATCTATCTGTTCTCAATTATTTTCTTTAATCGGCTTCAAGTTATTATCTCCAAAACAGTAATTAAATCTCTTAATTTTTGAGCCTGTAGATAAAACATCATCAAGAAGGGGCATATTTAGTTTGCATTTCTTATAGTTTTGTATTTTATTCTGCTTTAATATTCTACCTGCTTTATCAAAGTGAAGCCACCATATTTCATTTCATCATCATTTTCATCTTGCTCTGTAATTGATCGAATTTGAGACACTTTTATTTGCTTGTTCTAAAATTTGATTAGCATCTTTGTTGCACCATTGTACCCCATCTTTTCTCTCATGAATCCATTCTAGCTCTTGTTTTAATTTCTTTCAGGAACGCCTTATTTCTTTAATATGAAAAATAATGCCTAGAATCTACCTATTACTTTAGAAAATTTAAAATTGAGCCTATTAAATCTTCAACATGACTAATTAATTCTAAAATCGGCACTATTTCCTCCTAAATTCTTTTCACTTAATATATCTAAAAAACAATGACGATATATCTAGCCATACTACCCATTAAATAAATATCTTTAACTAATTGTAGAGCTTTATAGTGTTCATCTGAGTCTACTGGAAAGAATAAAATTGTTTCTACACCACAAAGTTCTTTTATTTGATTTTATACTAATCTTTCTAGATTCAAAGTCCAAAGTGACTTTCTAATAATTCTAACAGTCATTAATAATAATTACCTTTTCTAATATATTCCACTTAATAACCTCTGAATATAATCTAACATTACATTATTATAATCTCGAAATATACTCTAGAAATAATATCTTCCTTCTGAGGAAAAGGATTTTATCTATATTTATTTGAAACTAAAATATTAATAGATCCAAAAACTCCTAAAGTTTTGTGTACAATTTTCATGTCCATTTGTTGTTGACCAAAACTCCAGGAAAATTCATTTCATTATTATCTTCCTCTCTAAAATAATCAACTTTAGAGTATTTTTTCCTTTTATAATACTAAAGTCGTAGAAAGATCCCCATCCGTTTTATAACTATGTGATCCAGTCAGCATTCAAAACATTCTATTATACAACTTTAATGCCCCTTCCCATATATCTCAAACTTATATGAGGTCTGAAAAAAAATATAGCCAAACTTTAAACTACTATTATAAAAATAATTAAATAATCCTGCAAGCCAGTCATATTAATTATATAATTCATCACTAAATCTTACAATTTTAAGATTTTCAGAACATTTGTGATGTCGGTTCGAAACGCCACAAAAAATAAACCACTTCCAGCCCTCCGTTTAAAAAAACTCAACCTAAATAGGCCCGCCTCCCAAGAATGAAACTAATGAATCAACATTAACAATACTGCACAATATATTGTGTGTAGACTTTAATTTCGATCCAGTTATCCTTTACTTATTATCTAATGGTATAATAACTTTAACTTTTTCTTCCCAGATATAATTTCTCATTTTTAAACTCTGATTTTATAAATTTTTATGTAAATAGTATATATAAATAATAAAAATATCATTTATATAAATATATAAGGTGTTGGAATTATATCATAAAAGCATTAATTTTCAAACATTTGAATTTATTAATTTTACACTTTTTCTAATTTATTTTTTGTTATTTATTTAGTTTTTTAAGAAAATGCATTTATTAATATAAAATATGAAGCAGGAATATAAGATAAGGGAATTTACTTATAGAAAAGGAGGATATATATGAACTTAAAAGAGAATTCCTTTGGAAAAAGCAAAATGATAGCTAATGAGATAAAATTTTAGATGAAAAAAAATATTTTCATTTAAGAGAGGCATTATTTGAAGTATAAATGAAGTTACTCTTGCAAATATTTTAAATAACATTTTGATATTGCAAGAAATTTCGTCATGTTCAAATATAAAAAAGAAAAATCTCTAGAGACTTTGCTTATCTTCAAAATATGAAGCAAGCACAAACGGATTACAAGATCATGAAACTGTAAGTAATTGGCTTAGATTATATGTCTAATTATTTATATTTAGTGAATCTCTAGAAGAATTACTCACAATAATACAGAGTTTCAAATCTCTGTTTCTAATCAAATAAATAGCTGGAATTAATATGATATTAAATCTTTGTGTAGTAAATAGTGCTGGTTCCAAATGAGTACCCGATTGTGAACTTGATCCTGAAATCACAGCCAATACGAAGTTTCTAAAAATGATAAAAGATAAAGACTTGGTGAAACCATCCTTTACCGCCATATAACCCGTTAAATCAAATACATAATTTTAGGATCGTGTTCTAATGAGGAGTATTAGCCTCCCCCAAACATACTGACTTGATATAATGAACCGACGCAATTCTGGGAGATATGACAAGATCAAGAAATGCTAGCTTCAAAGATTTTCAAAAATATGACCTCATTAGCCCACTCAGGCCAAATGATCAACATAGACTTACTGAAACTATAACAACTAGATTGAGCTGTCATGACATTATCCAAGATGAAGTTACAGAGGACTTTGCAAAATCGTGGTGTACTACCCGGCTGAATAGTTCCTATGTTAATATGCCAATATTAGAAATGGGTAAAAAGGAGAATTATAAGGGTTATTAATCTTATGATTTTACACAATTTCTGGACATCGTATTTTATCAATAAACAGTGATTTAACTTAAAATTTCGTCATCAGCTAATTTTACACCCATGTTAATGGATACTGTTGGAAACAAGCAGATAGTCAAGCATGCAATGGTAGTAAGAGGGAATTGCATATTGATAATTTAAATATCTGATTTTAAGTATGTAATTAAAACAGAAATTTCTAAATTTTGAGTATTAGGTGCAATATTATTTACTGCAAACATTCTTAGAATTTTAAGATTTATGCCGAAAATTTCACACTCTTCAACTGCAATCTTTAATATCTTAGCACTATTTATATAATTATAACAATCGCTAACGCACTGCGGAATTTTACCATTACTAGCTAGGCACTGTCAAAACAAGATCCGCATCAAATGAGTGGACCAACATTGACAAACTGTATGTGATGCAATGTCTCTTACAGTATATTTTCTCATTAGCATCTCATGTGTGTGGAGGTGTAATATAGTGGAAGAGTAATTCTCTTTAGAAATAGTAAGAAGAGCAATTATCTTCCTACTTCTGAACTTATCTAAGGCAGAAAGCTCTATTAATCTAGAGAAATTTTACGAGTATAATATTGCTAGACTGGCTGAGATCGAGTGAATTAGAACTTGATGAAGCAATGTTTGTTTTAAAATTTTACCAAAAGATATTTCTCCAGTTTGATTTATTTGGCTTCTATTTAGATCTCAGAACACTCAAGAAAAGACTTAATTTGCAGCATTACTCACCCATTGAACTCTCAAAAGCATGTTAGATAAATATGTTTCAGTGAGATGAGATTTTAGATTCTCAGAAGAAATGCCAGCGAAATGTGGTGGCTCAGTACAGGGTCTACGAAAATGCACCAGCTGACCATCCAAGAGAAATTAATACATTGGCCAAGTTATGGAGAAAAGACTGCTGGATCAGTAATGAGTACTCGACTTTGTAGAACTTAGAGAAGAGGATACTGTTGAAGAGGCTATTGTTAAAATACAAGCATCTAGCAGCAGAACATACCTAATGTCTGTTTTGTAATAAATAAAAGTAGAGTATTAGCGGTACTGTAAACTTGGTGAGATATAATAATAGCAAAATGATAAATTAATACATCCGTTAAAGAATGGATAAGTAGTATCTCGCTATGTTTATACAAATACAGACTCAGCAAGAGGTTGCTAAATACTAAGCCACATACGAGCTTAACCACACATGTGGCCCTGCACTGATCAACACTGGCTTAATATTAGGAATTGTATGTACAGATTACATGTTTTAGATATCTTTGACAGAAGAGGCTAAACATGAAGATATCTCGTAAACGAGTGGTATTTAGTCCCATTAAGATGGATCTGGGTACTTGTGACAAGTATGGAAAGAAAATGGTTAAGTCAAGAATATCCTGGCTATTAACTTTTGCAGTGATTCTCGCCATACTTTATCATGAGATATATTACACCTGAAGATAAACTAGTGGTAAAGGATGCTCTCGCATCAGTTACCTACACACAATGTCAACAGCAGGACAGCAGGTACTTGGGAGTTCAACCTATGGTAAATTTTAGAGGTATTGCTGATGATGATTTAAAAGTATAAAAGATATTTCTATAGTTTTATAGCAAAGAGTTATTTGTTAGTGTCACTAGAAAAGCAAATTTTATTTGTAACAAATTTTATAAGACTATGACATATTTGAGTCAAAACACTACTACATTTCAATTAGTTTTGTTGTTAGCTCTAATAACGACGTCTATATCCCTTTATTCTCAGCTAATAGTAGCAGTGAGCAAGGTATCTCCTCCCATAATAGCTGAGCAAAAGATGGATCCCAAGGCTAGTGTTATGCGGCTCCATTAATTTTACATGTACAATTGTAGATGCTGCTTACTAGTTTAACAATTTATTTTATATGTTTAGCAAAGTAGTAATCTATGGAAAATCTAGATATTATTTTAGATATTATAGTGTGTAGATACTCCACACTATGAAAAATAATTATAAATTTGACAGCAATACATAACTCATTCTTTACCCAGTATACTAAATCTCATCGTCTTTAGAAAATCGAAAATCTGTGGAATAGGAACGATAAGTAGGCGCTGGCCTAAAACCAATATCTTCTACCATCTCAAAAATAGTTTAAGACTATATCTCACTAATATTTCAGAAAATATACTAACAGTGTCTTCATCTTTCTAAATTATATATTGACAATCTCATCTAACTGCAATATAGCTTTCTCCATTAGGAATTATTTTATTTCACACTTTCTCTCCATTGTACACGCAATATTAAAATATCATCATCATCTGCATATGGCCTGTACTACAGAACTTTCACTAACTTCTCATTCTTTCTAAATTCATTTTATAGTCTCGGTCCATCTCGAATTCCGCTGAAACACCACATGGTAAGTAAATATATACTGAAGCTCGTTGACTCCTGGACTATTAGAATACGCTCCCAACTCTAAAATTTCAACTGGACTTGTACTATATATTTCCGCCAATTTAACAAGTCTACTCACTCGGAAGATCAGTAATTATGTCGTTCTATATTTAAATAAATTCCTGCTATCATAGTTCCTATTAATCTCACCAGCATCCTGAAAATGTAAGATTAGCCTTTTGCCCAAGTCTTCTTTTAATCTATCAGCTAGTCATATTATCACCCCTATTATTCTATACTAATTATACACGAACACTTTAAAAAGCAATTTATATTTTAAAATTTTTAATAAAAGAAGCTTGCAAGTTATAGTGGTATATTATAAGTAAATTTAAAAAGTGATTTAAGTTGATTGGAGGAAATTATAATGCAAAAAGAAAAACTAGAAATGCAGACATTAATACTTTTAGAAATGTTTAAATTATCTACTTACATTTACAACTTTTTACTTTATCAGTGTTTTTATGATAGCCATGTGTATGGCAATCTGGAAAAGTTGATTTAATATAAAATTATTATGAACAATAATTCATTTATAAGGCCACGTTGAGCAATATCGATCTTAGACGTATCTCAATCTTATTTTCATATATTGAGATGCTTCTCATTTTGATATAATTTATATAATAAAAATTAAGGAGACTTTTCATGGGAGACTATGATATTTATACTTTGCAAGTAATTTCCCAATGAAAGACAGTTGATTTACTAAAATATATTTTTAATGAATCGGTGTAAAATAATCTCCAGCAAAATTGATGACAGAAAGTTAGAAAAGATAGATTCTAATTTTAATGATAATATATCAAGACGTAGAGAATTATGTGATTATCTTATGAAAATGTAAATATGTAAGTAAAATTATACAATTCTCTTGGCTATTTCAAGCTGATACTATAGTTTTTGATAATAATGTTATATTTGGAAAAGCCATATTGTAGAAGCAAGAAATATGTTAGAATATCGCATCTGGTAAGGGAGCATATAGTTCAAAGATCTCGTTGGCAATATGTGAAAATATTTATCATACATCTCAGTGAGTTATGTAACTTTTTACGATTTAGATTCATTACGAAAAGTAGTCAATAGGAAAGCTAAGTATAAATACCGGATTTACCATATGATAAAGTCTGGAGGTAATACGGAATACAAGATAATGGGTAATTTTTAATTAAGAGTACTGAAAGGTGATTTTACAATATTGTAGGCTGTACTCATTCTCAAAATTGGCATAGAGAAAATAATAGAAATAATAGTCTAGGGTATCTAAATGGATCAAGCCATTAGATATTAATATACATCTTTAATTTTTGAGAAGTTAATTTAATAATTATTCTAAATATTAGACATTATTTTATAAAAGTTATATTTAACACTCTTAAAATTTTCCTATCTTGTTCTCAGGGAAACATCACCAATTCCAATACATTATCACAGTTTATACTTTTGAATATTCTATCATGGTTGCACATATAAATGATTTCTCTAATCCATTGGGAAATATGTTTGACTATCAAAAATCAATCTCTGGCCATATCCTCATCACATCTTCTATCTCTTTATAATAAAGATCTCTTTAACTTTTACGTTATCAAGTCTTTTTAAGTTCTCTAAATTGAAATAGAACTCTTCTATCTTTAAAATCCACATTTATTCTCACATAGAGAACCTCACATACGAAAAATTTATTTCTGTATCTTCACTCCATCATTGGCTAAATAATAAACTATATATGTTCCTTGTAGAACAGTTAACCTCAAATCTTATCTTTATTACTCATAGAAATTTAAGATTAAAAGTGAATAGACATCTAACTTCTTTCTTTTCTCTTTCACTCTACTCACTTTCTAGGCTTAAACTCGGTATAATCTCATCTTTTAAAGCTGAAAACATCGAGGCATTTGAATTATTTTTATTATCATAATTTTGTATAACATCAAAAATATTTTTATTATAATTAATGAACCTTTGAATCTATACTTTTCCCCAAATATCTAAAGTATCTGTTTCTAACCTCAAAGTCATTTCTCCTATATATGATTTTCCCATTGTTTGAATATAGTCTACAATTTTGTAGCATTCCAACAACAATCGGAAAACAACCAGTAGCATTAGGGTCAAGAGTTCAGCATGTCCAACTTTTTGTATTATATATTTTCTAACGATATTTACTATCTCTCTACTAGTAAAACTTTGTTGATAAACATCCAATATTCCGTTAAAAACTCATCTGGATACCACTTTTAGTTTTCTAAAAATAAATTAACAACTGTTTTAAAATCCTCCCATAACACAACCTGCAGCCTTGTGTGTCCACCCACTACTAAAATAAGAACAAACTTTGAAACATCAACAAATTTCTTACTTTTATACTACCTTTTAAAATATATTATAGGTTAATTTTTTAAATAGGAATAGATACTTTCAAACTCAGTTTATGTCTCTGTAATAATTTACTATATCATCACTATATCCATAGTTAAATTGGTACCCTCTCAAACTCAGATTCAAAATATACCAATTACAGAACTCCTATTATTAAAATATGTCAGCTCTAGCTATCAATTTATCTCTTCATCATTTCAACTCCAAAACAATTATTTTGATATAGTTTTATAAATATAGTCTTTATTCGCTCTCTAAATCATAAAGATTAGCATGCTCTTAAAGTAGAAGATGTGGAGGATCTGTATAAAAATCTATACGTATCAGTATTAATCCCTCATTAATAGTGCATTTGCAACATCTTTTAGAAATATTAAAATTAAATTCTTTTAAATAAATTATATATTATTTCACAAGCTGAACTCATGTTAGAAATACATAATTTAAACTCCATTATTAGTCTTAGATGATCTATATTAATTATTTTTAGCTCTTTTCTCTAAAAGTCACCAATATCTCCAGGTCCATTCTATTTTCCACAGTCAACATATATTAACAAATCCATCCTGTCTGAAACTTCTTTTATATTTACAAGAGTATCTAAAAGTATATTTTTGAAATTCATCAACTTTTATTCCTAAATATTGATTTATCTAAATTTTCCCTTATACCAAGTACTCACAGAAATTGTAGATCCTATATTGTCTCCATCAGGATTTTTATGTGAGATTACTCCAATTTTTACTTGAAGATTTTATCAATCCTAATATTTCTTCAGGACTATTATTCATCTCTCACCATTACCATATATTTCTCTTTTCTATCTTCTTTTGATACTTTTTATTATTAACTCATTCATTAATGCAGCTTTTTCAAAAGATTCATCAAGTTTAAAACTAATTTAGGAGTATGTCTAAATCTAAGGTTTCTAAAATTTCTTTTTCATATAACCTGTGGCACTCTCTAGTCCTTTTTATAGTTTTATCCATCATCTCCAAAAATACTACGCTAACGTAACAAATTCCTAAATCATTTGTTACGCTAACTTTAGTAATATTTGTAATAGATGGATCTATTCTATTATCTTTAATACTCATTATAAATAGCATCTGATAAAACTCTATTAATTTCTAGATTCTATTCTTCCAAGTCTTTTGTATTCATAAAAACCCCATCTTCTCAAACTTCCTTATCAATATAAGTTTCCCAATTATATCAGTTTCTTTTAAATCATTATAATTGGAAAATTCCTAATCCACCTTCATATCCAGTTAAAAGTTCTTTAGCATCATCTTTAAATCTCTTTCAACGAACTTATTTCTCCTTCATGAAGAATACATTCCATCTCTAAGAAGTCTTACTTTGCATTTCTAGTTACCTTTTCCATTTAAAACGTAAACTCCCTGCTACAGTACCAATTCCTGGAACTTTAAAAGTAGCTCTAACTTCAGCTCTACCAATTACTTCTTTCAACATAAGTAGGGGCTAACATTCTTTTACTGCTAATTTAATATCTTCTATTGCATCATATATAACTCTATATGTTCTTACATCAACATTTTTCATGTCTTGATAAGTCTATGGCACTCTTGTGAAGGTCTTACATTAAATCCAATAATAATAGCTACTTGCTGCAAGCATTACATCAGATTCATTTATACTACCAACAGCTCCATGTATTATATTAACTTTCACTTCTTCATTACTTAGTTTTTCTAATGAATTTTTAACGGCATCAACTGTTCCTTTAACATCTGTCTTAATTATTATTTTTATTTCTTTTTAAATTTCCATCTTGTATCTTATCAAACAAATCATCTAATGATACTATTTCCGAAGCTATCATATTTTCTTTTTTTGAACGTTAATAACTTTTGAGCATAACCTCTTGCTGTTTTTTCATCTTTTACAGCATAAATAAAGCTTCCTGCTTCAGGTACTTCTGAAAGCCCTAAAATAACAGCTGGTGTTGATGGAGTTGCTTTTTTAATTTTCTTTCCTTTATCATCAAACATCGCTCTTATTCTACCAGTAGAAGTCCCTGAAATTACCATATCACCAGAATTAAGAGTTCCTTTTTGAACTAAAATTGTAGCAACGGGACCTCTTCCTTTATCAAGCTGAGCTTCAATTACTGTACCTATAGCCATTCTATTTGGATTTGCTTTTAATTCTTCAACTTCTGCAACCATAAGAACCATTTCTAGTAATTCATCAATGCCTTGTCCTGTTTTTGCAGATACTGGCATTGTTATTACATCTCCACCCCAATCTTCAGGTAACAAACCGTTATCTGCTAATTCAGTTTTTACTCTTTCAGGATTTGCTCCATCTTTATCAATTTTATTTATAGCAACAATTATTGGAACTCCTGCAGCTTTTTGAATGGTTTATTGCTTCTATAGTTTGAGGCATAACACCATCATCAGCTGCTACTACTAAAATAGAAATATCAGTTACTTTTGCACCTCTTGATCTCATAGCTGTAAAAGCTTCATGACCTGGAGTATCTAAAAATACAATTTTACTATTATTTACATTTACTGTATATGCACCGATATGTTGTGTAATTCCACCAGCTTCTTGAGTTGTTACTTTAGATTTTCTAATATAATCTAATAAAGATGTTTTTCCATGATCAACATGACCCATTACTGTTACAACTGGTGGTCTTGTTACTAAATCTTCTTTTTATCTTCATAATCTAGAGAAATAATTTCATTCTCTTCAGTTATTTCTGGAGTTTCTAAGACGGTAACTTTACCAAATTCTTCTGCTATTAAGCTTTGCACAATCAAAAATCAATTTCTTGATTTATTCCTGCCATTATACCAAGTGATATTAATTTTTGAAATAACTTGTGAACTATTAACTCCTAATGCTTCAGAAAATTCTTTAACTGTTATACTTTCAGGAATTCTAATTTCTCAGTATTTTCTACTTTATTTTCAAATTCTAAATCACTATCACTTTTAGTTTTATGATTAGCTTTATTCTTCTTTTTTTGCTGGTTTTAAAATAACATTTGGTTCTATCTTCCCTCTTCTTATGTTCGTTTTATAGACTTATGTTCTTTTCTTTGACCTTGTAAATGAGTTTTTCTTGCATCTCTTTTTCAATAGCTGGATCAACAACTTCTACCACATCATCTAAAATTCTCTTTTTCTATCATCAAATTTCTTTTCCAAAAATCTTTTATCTTTATTATATGGTCTACTGTCTTTGTTAAAAACCTTCTTTTTATCTTTTATTATATGGTCTACTATCTTTATTGAAGCCTTCTTTTTGTCTTTATTGTATGGTCTACTATCTTTGTTAAAACCTTCTTTTTGTCTTTTATTATATGGTCTACTATCTTTTACTGAAGCCTTTCTTTTTGTCTTTATTATATGGTCTACTATCTTTGTTGAAAGCCTTCTTTTTGTCTTTATTATATGGTCTACTATCTTTGTTGAAGCCTTCTTTTTGTCTTTATTATATGGTCTATTATCTTTATTAAAAATCTTCTTTTAAATTTTTATTATCTTTATTCAAATTTTTCTTTTTCTATCCTTATTAAAACTATTTTTATCTTCAGTTTTAACTTCCTCTTCTTTTTGATTTTTCAGATTCAAGTTTTCTAAAATGTCCTATTACAATTTCTAAATCTTTTACCTTCAAGAATTGACATATGACTTTTTACATCAACTCCTAAACCAGTAATTATATTAATTAATTCCTTGCTTTGTAAATTTAAACCTTTTGCAAGTTCATGTACTCTAACTTTACTCATACTAGCACCCTTTGCTATTCAATAGAATCTACATATCTTTTTCAGTTCGTCATAAAATTCACTATTTATCTCTGATTCTAATGCAACATTTAGTCTCTTATTTTTCTTCGCCTTATCTATACATTTACTAGAATTACAAATATAAGCACCTCTTCCGTTCTTTTTTTACCTGAAACATCTAGTAAAATACCTTCTTCTTTATTATTTACAATTCTTAATAATTCTTTTCTTTTCTTTTTGTTCACCGCAGGAAACACATTTTCTCATAGGAATGCTTTCATATAATCACCTATAATTCAAATCCATTGTCTATAAATTCTTGTTCTCCATCAAAACCTACTTCAATATTTCCGTTGATTAGATCTTCTTTATACTTTTCTAATCCTTTAATATCTATTCTCCAATTAGTTAGTTTAGCTGCTAATCTAGCGTTTTGTCCTTCTTTTCCTATTGCTAATGATAATTGAGAATCTGGAACAATAATTCTTGCTCTATTTTCACTTTCATTTGTAAAAACAGCTATAACTTCTGAAGGACTAAGAGAGTTAGATAAATATTCTTTTACATCTTTACTAAAAACAATAATATCTATTTTTCTCCTTTTTAATTCATTTATAATTGAACTTACTCTTGATCTCTTATATCCTACGCATGCACCTACAGGATCTACATCATCATTTTTAGAAAAACAGAAATTTTTGTTCTACTACCTGGTTCTCTAGCAATTGATTGTATTTCTACAGTTCCATCTAATATTTTCAGGAACTTCTAATTCAAATAATCTTAAAACAAAAATTAACATCTGATCTAGAAAGCAAAACTTGTGCGCCTTTTTGTTGTATTTTTACTTCTTAACATAAAATTTCAATCTTTCACCTACGATAAACTTCATTTTTAATTTGCTCCGGTGGTGTTACAATTGCTTCAAGTTTTCCAAGATTTACAAATAAATTGTTTTCTATCAATTCGTTGAATTTGTCCAGAGATAAGTTCTCTTTCTTTATCTTGAAAATCATTGTATATTACTTCTCTCTCTGCATCTTTAATTTTTGTATTACTATATTTCGTGCAGTTTGGGCAGCAACTCTTCCAAAGTCCATAGTTTTAAGTTTAATTGAAACTTCATCACCAAGAGAGTACTTTGAACTAATTGCTTTAGCATCTTCCAAAGATATCTCCGTTATATTATCTTCAACAACTTCAACTACAGTTTTTAGTGAAAAATAATTCGACTTTTTCCATTTGTTCTATTAATATTTATTTTTTTACATTTTCATACTCATCAAAGTCATAACTTTTTAAAAAGTGCTTTTTCTAAAGAATCAAAAATTATTTCTTTTTGATACACCTTTATCACGTTCTATTTCGTCTAATGCTCTTAAAAAAATCTGTTGTTCCTTTCATAATTATCTCCTTAAATTTCTATTTGTGATTTTTATTATTGCTATATCTTTTCTATAAAAAATAACTTCTGATTTGCCCTACATATAAAGTTAAATTTTTCTTTATCAAAAGATTTTAAATATCCAATAAACTCTTTTTCATTATTTATCTTTTTATAACACTTTACTAATATCTTTTTATCAATATATGTCAATAGTTGTTCATCGCTTTTTATTTCTCTCTCAGCACCAGGAGATGAAACTTCTAAGAAATATGAATCATCTATTGGATCTATTTCATCAAGCCAATCGCTAACAAGATTACTAGCCATCTCACAAGAATCCAAATCAACACCATCATCTTTATCAATAAATATCCTTAGTACATTTCCTTAGGTTCCTTTACATACTCTGCATCTACAAAATAAATACCTTTTTCAAGAAATAACTTAGTAAAAGTATCCTCAATAGTTTTTAATAATTCATTTTCTTTTTCAAAATTATCTCCTTTCAAACATAATTTAAACTAAAACGAAAAGAGTGGGCTTACCCACTTTTCCTCATAATAAGAATATTTTTATTATTATAACACAAATCATATACAAAAATCAAGCAATACTATAAGAAATTACATATCTCTTGTTGCTATAATATCAGCACCTGTATTTAATATATTTTTAATACCACATCACCAACTTTAATTGGAGATGAAACTTCTAATTTATTTAATTCTCTCATAATATCAAAATCATATTTTTCGGAATTTCTGTAGAAGTTTTTACAGGTAATCTATTATGAATTGCGTTTTTATCTTAACAGTTGAGTGATAGTTCTAGTTGGAAAAAGTTAACTCTTTTTCCATAAGTAGCCCTTTGGGCACTTATTTCCAATTACTGAATAATCATTTTCTTCATCTACAGAGATTCTACACCCAACTGGACAAACAATACAAAACCATATCTTTCATTGCTATTCTCCCTTTTTCATTGAAATGAATACCTTATTAGTTGATACTGCTTCAAATTGTTTTTGTTAATGTTATTTTTCTCCATTTCAGCAGGTGCAACATGCGGTCTCTTAAATTCTTTTTATTATTTTACCATCTTCATCAGTAATTGAAATAATTACATTTTTCAACACTTTTTAACTCTAAAAATATTTCTAGCTTACTATCCATATTTTTCAATTCTAACTTTTTGAGGAACTGTATAAAAATTCCTTCATCATTATTAATTTTCAATAGTAGTTACATTAGAATTAGAAATATCGTTAATATACTTCGCAGCTGATCTTCCGGCTTTTTGACTTTCTCCAGTAACAAAATCAACTAAATCATGAACATGACATACATTTCCACACGCAAAAACTCCATCCATACTTGTTTCCATATTTTCAAACACAAATGCACCTTTTTGTTCTTGTATCAATATTAATTCTACTTCTCTAGTAATTTCATTTTCTGGAATTAGTCCAACAGATAATAAAAGTGTATCACATTCTAATTCTATTTCTGTACCTTTAATAGGCATTCTATTATCGTCAACTTTACTTATAACAACTTTTTCTAGTCTACCTTTACCTACTATATCAGTAACAGTATGAGACAATAGTAAAGGAATATTATAGTCATGTAAACATTGAACAATATTTCTTGCTAATCCATTAGAATATGGCATAAGTTCAACACAAGCAATAACTTCAGCTCCTTCTAAAGCTAATCTTCTTGCCATTATTAATCCAATATCACCAGATCCTAAAATAACTATTTTTTTTCCACACATAAGACCTTGCATATTTACATACATTTGTGCAGAACCAGCTGTTAATACTCCAGAAGGTCTATCACCTGGAATTGATATAGCACCTCTCGTTCTCTCTCGACACCCCATTGCAAGTATGATAGCTTTAGCTTTAATAATTTGATAGCCATAATCTTTGCTTACTGCCTGTATAATTTTTTCATTATTAAACTCTAATACCATTGTATTTAATCTAATTTCAACTTTGTACTCTTTAGCTAAATCTATAAATCTCTGTGCATATTCTGGTCCTGTAAGTTCCTCTTTGAAATAGTGAAGTCCAAAACCATTATGAATACACTGATTTAATATTCCACCAGCTTCTTTATCTCTTTCTAAAATTAAAACTTTATCTATTCCATTTTCTTTGCTTCTACAAGCAGCAGCAAGTCCTGCTGGACCTCCTCCTATTACAACCAAATCATAAAATTCCATATTAGCTAATTTACTCCTCTTCTTTTTGTCTTTCCAGTTATAATATAACTACCAAAATTTGTATTATATACTTCTTCCGGAGGAATATTTAATTCTCTTGAAATTATTTCTAATACTTTTGGGTCCACAAAAACCACCTAAGCAACGTCCCATTCCAGCTCCTGTTCTTTTTCTTTACAGCTCCAAGTGTTCTTGGAGGTAGAGGCATCTTTAAAGAATCTATTATTTCTCCCTCAGAAACCGTAATACATCTGCATATTATATTACCATATAGTGGATTTTTCTTTAATTTTTCAGCTCTTTCTTCTGGAGACAAATGTTTTAATTCTAATTACTTTTCTACTATCATTATAGCTATCTTTTTAACAAAAGTAACCCCAATTTCTTTTAATATATCTAAACACATTAAAACCGATGGCAGCGCATGAAGCCAATCCTGGAATTTTATTCCCGCTAAATCAATAAAAATTTTTACAACTTTTTGATTCTCTAATAATAAAAATCCGACTCCAGTACTATTAGCTCTTAAACAGAAAAATTATTAATATTTTCCCAATACGGAACATTAGATATTGTTTTTGAAACTTTATCTTTTACTTCATTAAGACCTTCAAATGTTGTTGACTTATCATCAACTAGAAATTACTTTCTGCATTTGGTCCAATAATAATATTATTATGTGCTGTAGGAGCAATTAATACACCTTTTTCCTACTTTTGAAGGACATTGAAATAAAACATGTTTTTACTAAATCTTTTTGACTTTTTATCTAAAAATGTAGTACTGTCCTTTTTGAAGGAAGTATTTCAAATTCTTTTTCACAAACCATATTATGAACTTTATCCGAATTAACTCCAGCTGCATTAACAATATATTTTTGATGAGTAAGAATTATCTTTAGTTTTAACAATAAAGTTCTCACTTAACTTTTTCTATACTAGTAACCTCACTGTCTAACTTAATTTCTACTCCATTAGAAACTGCAACTTGTGACATTGCTATACATAATTCCCAAGGATCAATAACTCCAGCTCCAGGTGAAAATAGCGCTTTAGTAACTGTTTTATTTATATTTGGTTCAATTCTTTCAACGTCTAATTTATCAATAATTTTTAAATTTTTCTACACCATTTTTAATTCCGTTATCTAGTAATTTTTCCAAAGTTTTTCATCTTCTTCATTAAATGCTAAGACTAAAGAACCACATTCATTATATTGAACATCCAATTTTTACTATATCTTTAATTCTTCTTGAACCTTCAACATTAAGTTTTGCCATTAATGTTCCTGGTTCCGGGTCATAACCTGAATGAAGAATACCACTATTTGCTTTTGTGGTTCCATCCGCAACATCTATTTCTTTCTCTAGTACTAAAAACTTTTTAGATGATACTTTGATAACTCATATGCAACATTACTTCCTATTACTCCACAACCAATTACTATAATATCATACATCTTTTTGTATCTCCTATCAACCATTTAAATTCTTCATAAATGGATTATTGTTTTTCAAAACACAAATTACTTTCTGCTCCATGTCCCGGTAATACTCTGTAATCATTTTCTAGATTAAATAATTTTTTTACTGAATTTATTATTTCCTCAGTATTACCTGTTGGAAGATCACTTCTTCAATACTCATTCTAAAAGTGTATCTCCCGAAAAATTATATCTCCCAAAAATGCACAGATGCTCCTTCTGTATGACCAGGCGTTTCCATAATTACAATAGTATCACCATAAAAATCTATTTTCTCATTATCACAAAAGCCATCTATCTGCTTCTAACTCAATCCCTTTAAATGGTGGAATAGACTTAGATAAATTTGTTATACAATTATTTAATAATGCTTTTTCCTTCATACTAGCATAAACTTGTAAATTATATTTTTCCTTTAATAAATTCACTGCTCCTATATGATCCTATGTCCATGAGTAAGGAGTATAAAATCTACGTTAATATTTTCTTGTTCTATAAAATTAATAATATCCTCACTATCTCCACCTGGATCAACTATAAATCCTTTTTTGTTATCATTATATACGATATAGCAATTTTACAGCATAAACTCCAACAACTATTCTTTTAACATTCATAAATAACTCCTAGTAATAGAATCTAATTGCATTGTAACAGGTCCATCATTTTCTAAAAGTACTTTCATATCAGCGAAATATTCCTGTTTTAACTGAAATATTATTCTCTTTAAATATCTCTAAAAATTCCTCATATTTTTCTCTAGCTTCAATACTAGATAAACTGTTATCAAAACTAGGCCTATTTCCTTTTCTACAATCACCATATAGAGTAAATTGCGATACAATTAAAAATCTCATATGATTTATCAATAACTGATAAATTCATTTTTAGAATTATTATCTTCAAATATTCTTAGATTTTAACTTTTCTAAAAATATAATTTAAATCTTCAATAGAATCATTTTTCCAAATCCGACAAAAGAAGAGTCCCTTATTTATTCTGGACACTTCTTTTTATCAACTTCCACACTAGCAAAAATTAACTCTCTGTAATATGGCTCTCATTATGCACCAACTCTATAAACGTCGAGAATACCTTTTTAAAGATTTTTATTTTATTAATTAATCTATCAAGTTCATCAATATTCTTAATTTTCTACAACAAAAATTTGTTATAAAAGTTTTATCTTTACCTGTTTTTGCAGTAATTCCTACCAAGTTTAATTTTGATTCTGAAATGATATGAGCAACATCAGCCAATGCTCCAACTTGATCTAGAGATATAACAGCAACTTCAACTTTTATAATATAAGTTTTTAGCATTTGTCCACTCTACAGAAATTAGCCTATCTCTATTTGAAACACTTTTTACATTTGGACAATTACAATTATGAACGGAAATTCCTCTTCCTTTTTGTAATATACCCAACTATTTCATCCCCTGGAAGAGGATTACAGCATTTTGCAAAACTAACTTCTATATTATCAATGCCTTTTACAATTACACCTTTTTGAATTAAGTTGATTTCCTGATTTTTCACTCTTAACTCTATTAATAATATCATCAGCAGATTCCTGATAATATTCTGTATAAAAATCTTTTAATTTTTGGAATAATTTGTTTAATACTAATACTTCCAAATCCTATACCTACATACATTTCATCAATAGTATTAAAACTTAGTTTTTGCAATCTGTAATAACCACTCATCTTTTAAAAATTTTTACTATAAGTAAATCCTAATCTTCTAACTTCTTTTTCAAGCATATCTCTACCTTGAACTATATTTAAAAGCTCTATTTTTCTTTTTGAACCATTGTTTTATTTTTAGTTCTTGCTTGAGAAGATTTTTACTATTTTTAACCAATCTTTACTTGGACCTGATGAATTTGGATTTGTAAGTATTTCTACAATATTTCCATTTTTAATTTATGATTTAATGGTACTATTCTTCCATCTACTTTTGCTCCTACACAGTTGTTACCAACAGCAGTATGAACTTTGTATGCAAAATCAATAGGTGTTGCACCAGCAACCAAGTTAATAACATCACCCTTTGGAGAAAAAACGAATACTTCATCAGAAATAAAATCCTCTTTAAATGATGTGATAAATTCTCTATTATCATTTACTTCTCTTTACAGTCCATAAGTTGTCTAAGCCAAGTTAATTTATCATCAAAACTGGTACTTCTATCTACTCCAGCTTTATATTTCCAATGAGCAGCAATTCCGTATTCTGCAGTTTTATGCATTTCAAAAGTCCTAATTTGAACTTCAAAAACATCTCCTGAATTACTTATTAAAGTATTGTGTAATGATTGATATAAATTAGGTTTTTGGTACAGCAATATAATCTTTAAATCTTGAAGGTATAGGTTTCCATTTTGAATGAACAATTCCCAAAACTGCATAACAATCACTAATAGTAGGAACAATTATTCTAACTGCTGTTAAATCGAAAATCTCATCAAAACTTTTATTTTTGTTTTATACATTTTTTTATAGATACTATATAGACTTTTTGGTCTTCCACTAATTTCACCTTGAATATTATGTTCTTTTAAACTAATAGTTATTTCATCAATAATATCATTAATTATTTTTCTCTTTCACTTCTTTTTCTTAACTCTCTCAGCTAAATCATAATATATTTCTGGCTCAAGATATCTTAGAGATAAGTCTTCTAGTTCCCATTTAACATTACTCATACCTAATCGATAAGCTAAAGGTGCATAAATTTCTAAAGTTTCTTTTGCCTTTTCTAATTGCTTAGCTTTTTCATATATTCTAAAGTTCTTATATTATGAAGTCTATCTGCTATCTTAATAATAATAACTCTAATATCTGAATTCATAGCTAATAACATTTTCTTAAATTATCTGCTTGAGATTCTTGTTTACTTTGATACTTTATTTTCTTTAATTTAGTAACACCATTAACAAGATTAGCAATTTCCTCATCAAACATTTTCTGCCATCTCTTTAAATGTTACTTCTGTATCTTCCAAAATATCATGCATAAGTCCTGCTATAATAGTAGCGTCATCCATATATAAATCAGCTAGAATATTAGCAACAGCAACAGGATGAATAAAAATATGGCTCTCCTGAATTTCTAAATTGTCCTTCATGGCACTCCTTTGTAAAAATTATATGCTTTTGAAATTTTTTTCAAGATCAGAATTAGGGTTATAGCTTTTAATTTTTTTAATAATAATTCATCTAACATTACACTCACCTCCTACCTTAAATCTTTTATTAATAATTGAATAGACTTTGTATTCATATATTCATTAATTACAGGTGTATACAAAATATCTATAAATTTATTTTTTTATATTATATTGTTCATTTACTATATCACTAGTTTCAAATTTCTTATTTAGATACATAATATACTTATCAAAATTTGTAAAAATAATTCCACTATACTCATTTTCATCTTGACTTAAAACTAATTTAATAACATTTTTATTATTCCCAATAATAGATAAAGATTTTTATTTCTACATTTCTAGTACCAAATAAAGGTTCAGGATTTGCTTTACCATATGGTTCTAGTAATTTTAACTCTTCTACTATATTAAAATTTAGTAATTTAAAAATCTAATGAACAATCTATTTTAACCTTTTCTATAAAATCTTCTGAATTTAAACCAGAATTTTTATTTAGTTCAACTCTTAATATGTCTAAATTATTTATATTAATCGTAAAACCAGCAGCCATTGCATGTCCACCTAATTTTTTTCAAATAAATTTGGAAATTCTCTAAGCTTTGAAATAATGTCATAATCTTCAATACTTCTTGCACTTCCCTTTAACATACCTTCTTCTTTCGCATTAGTAAAAACTAAAGTTGGTTTATAATAAAAATCTTTAATTCTTCCAGCAACAATTCCAGCAATTGATTCATGAATAGATTCGTCATAAACTACTATAATATCATCTTCATAGTACATATTTTCTTTTATTTTTAAAATCACCCTTGAATATGCTTCACTAGTTAAACTTTTTCTTTTTCGTTTAGGGTCAACTAATTTTTGCATAATTTTTCAGCAACTTCTTCATCAGTTTTCTAAAAATAAATCTACTCCAATACTTGCTGATTCAAGTCTAAGCAGCATTAATACATGGTCCTAATTTAAAACCTAAAGAAGTAGTAGTAACTTTAGTTACTCCATTTTCTACTTTTTAATTTGTTTATTCCTATATTATCACTTGTATTTAATATTTCTAATCCTTTTTACGAAAAATCTATTTTTCATCAACCAAATCAACAACATCACAAACGGTTCCCATAGAAACAAACTGTAACAAGTCAATTAAATAATTTTTCATCTCCACCTAATTCATCAAATAATGCTTTGCATCAATTTAAAAAGCCACACCGGCACCACATAATTCTTTAAAAGGATACTCACAATCTACTCTATGAGGATTTATAACAGCTATAGCTTTTAGGTAATATTTGATTTCCTTCATCGTCAAAACACAATTGATGATGATCAGTTATAATCATTTGGATATTAAGTGAATTTGAATATTCAACAACATCAAAAGCTGAAATTCCATTATCGCAAGTTATGATTAAATCAACTCCATCTTCTTTTTCTGTATCTACAATACCTTTTGAAATACCATATCCATCCTCAATTCTGTGTGGAATAGCAAAACTTATATTATCTGTGAAATAGCTAAGACCTTTATATAAAAACAACTGTTGCTGAATTACCATCTTGATCATAATCACCAACAATTTGAATATGTAAATTGCTATCTATTGCTTCTACAAGTATTTCTATTGCTGTATCTAAATCTTTCATCAAAAAGGATTATGAAGGTATTTATAATCTGGATATAAAAATTTTTAACGTTATTGTAGTCTATTTTCTATTTGCTAAAAAGTTGACATATAATATATGAAAATTCACTATTATTTAAGAAATTTTCCTTAGTTAATCCATTATCAGATTTTATAAACCATTTTTCATAAATACCTCCAAATTATTGATATATTATTTATAAAGAAAAATAGACGAAATCCGTCTATTTGTTTTTAAATTAATTTTTCTTCACTATTATTATCTTCATCCTCATCTTCTAAAGATGTTTCTGATTCGTTAATTGTAGAATGAATAGCAGATTTTTATAAATTCTAATTTAGTTCCATCATCAGATGTTTCAATTATAACATCAGTATCAGTTAGCTTTTACAATTTTGCCTTTAATACCACCTATAGTTATAATACTATCTCCTATTTTCAAATTATTTCTCATTTCCATTATTTCTTTTTGTCTTTTCTTTTTGTGGTTTATCATAAAAACATATGCTAATAACATAAAAGCCACCAATCAAAACAAATTGCATAGTTAATTGATCCATATTATTCCTCCTAAATTGAAATATATGTCTATATTTTTAACATAAAATTGATTATAATTCAAATATTTCTAAGATAATTTATAAATAAAAATTTTAAAAAGCTAGAAATTTTCTTAGCTTTTTATTATTTATTAATATTTTTATGAAATACAAATTTTTCCCATCTATATTTACAAATTTAATTGTAGAATTAGGTTGAATTTTTACCTTCTATTATTTTTTTGTAGCTAATTCAGTTTCTATGTGTTTTTGAATGTATCTTTTTATAATTCTAGCTCCATAATTATAAGAGTACGTTGAATCTAAAATTAACTTTTTACAGCTATCATCTAAAATTATTTTTAAACCAATATCTTTTTAATCTATCCTCTATTTCTGCAATAGTCATATCAATAATCTTGTAAAGCTCTTCTTTTTGTAAAGGTTTAAATAATACTATATCATCAACCCTGTTTAAAAATTCAGGTCTAAAAAGAATTTTTAATTCATTCATAACTTTATCTTCAGCTTCTTTATTTATTTTACCATTTTCATCTATTCCATTTAGCAAGTAGTCAGAACCTATATTAGAAGTCATAATAATGATTGTATTTTTAAAATCTACAACTCTTCCTTGATTATCTGTTAGTCTTCCATCATCTAATACTTGTAATAGAATATTAAATACATCAGGATGTGCTTTTTCTATTTCATCAAATAAAAATGACACAATATGATTTCTTCTAACTCTTTCTGTAAGTTGTCCTCCTTCATCATAACTCTATATATCCTGGAGGAGCTCCGATTAATCTTGATACAGAATGCTTTTCCATATATTCACTCATATCTATTCTAACTAAATTTTTCTCGCTATCAAACATACTTTCACATAATGTTTTTGCTAACTCTGTTTTACCAACACCCGTAGGGCCTAGGAAAAAATAAATGACCCAATAGGGTTTAGTTTCATCTTTTAATCCACTTCTTGATCTTAATATGCAATCTTTTACTAAATTAATAGCTTCGTCTTGTCCAACCACTCTTTTGTGTAAAAATTTCTCCAAGGTGTAATAATTTTTCTTTTTCACCTTCTACTAATTTCTTAATAGGTATATTTGTCCACTTGGAAATTACTTCTGCGATAGTTTCCTCTGTTACTTCTTCTTTTAAATAACTTTCTTTTTCTTTCTTTTTCTCATTAAGTTCAGCTAGTTTTTAATTCCAGATTTTGCAAGCTTGCCATATCTTAATTCTGAAAGTTTTTTTCAAAGTCATATTCTCTTTCTGCTTTCTCAATATCAATTCTAACTGAATCAATTTCTGATTTTTACAGTCTTAATTTCATTAATATCCTTTTTATCACTTTCCCATTTAGCAAGCTCAACATTATATACATTTTTAACATTAGAAAGTTCAATTTCTAGGTCTTCTAATCTTTTTACTAATTTCATCAGTTTCTTTAATTAAACCAGCTTTTTCAATTTCTAATTGAAGAACTTTTCTTCTTAAATTATCAATTTCTTGAGGCATTGAATCTATTTCAGTTCTTACCATAGAAGAAGCTTCATCCATTAAGTCAATAGCTTTGTCTGGCAAAAATCTATCTGTTATATATCTATCACTTAAAGTTACACAAAGCAATTACAGCAGCATCTGTTATTTTAATTCCATGGTGAATTTCATATTTTTCTTTAATTCCTCTAAGTATTGAAATTGTATCTTCAACAGTAGGTTCTTTTTACTAATACTTTTTGGAATCTTCTTTCTAACGCACCATCTTTTCTATATATTTTCTATATTCATCTAATGTTGTTGCTCCAATTGTATGCAATTCTCCTCTAGCAAGCATAGGTTTTAACATATTAGAAGCATCTAAAGCTCCATCAGTTTTTCCTGCACCAACAAGAGTATGAATTTCATCAATAAATAAAATTATTTCCCCGTCTGAATTTTTATTTCTTCTAGAACTACTTTTAGTCTTTCTTCAAATTCTCCTCGAAATTTTTGCTCCAGCAATTAAACTTCCCATATCTAGTGAAAAATATTATTTTATCTTTTTCAAAACCATCTGGAACATCATTATTAACAATTCTTTGAGCTAAAACCTTCAACAATTGCAGTTTTACCAACCCCAGGCTCACCAATTAATACAGGATTATTTTTGTTCTTCTTGATAATATTCTAATTGAATTTCTAATTTCTTCATCTCTACCAATAACAGGATCTAATTTGCCATTTTTTTGGCTTCTTCAGTTAAATTTCTTCCATATTTTAGTAATTCTTCACTAGTACTACCATCTTTACGATCATTTTTCATATTCTTAATTCCCATTAATGCATATTTGAACGAATTATAAGTAATATCATACTTTTTAAAAAAATATCTGATGATTTTATATTTTTTTCTTTTTAGAAGAGAAAGATATATATGTTCAGGTAAAAACTGAACTATCTCCAGTTCCATTTATCTCATCTTCTGAATTAAGTAGAATTCTTTGATAAATAGTATTTGGATAAATGTTAGTTGAGCCATATTGTGATGGTAAATTTTCCAGTGCTACCTTTACATCATTTCTATAATCTTCAATTTTTACATTCATAATATTTAAAAATCTTAATAATAATATTGTCTTTATTAATTAATGCTCTATGTAGATGTAAATCTGATATTTCTACATTCGCATTTTTAATTGCTATGCTCTGTGATTCTTCAACTATATTCATTGCATCACTACTAAATTTTTCTAAATTCATGGTATTCCTCCTTCTATTTTGTTAATATATTAAACTTATAATAATTTTTAATATATATTATAACAAAAATAAATTGTTTAATTTTAAAAATAAAAAATTTTATTCTTTTTATATTAATTCTCCATTAATTTCTTATATAATTCTAATTTATCTCCAGATAAATTCTTAGGATTATTTATTAAAAATTTCTAGATATAAATCTCCAGTTCTTCCTTTTTAAATCTGTATATCCTTTTATTTGGAATTCTAATTTTTCATGCTTTCGATATTAGTCAGGTATTTTTACTCTAACATTTCCATTTAAAGTTTTAATAACCTTTGTAACTCCAAAGTATGCTTTCCCATGGATACAAACTAACAGTTTTTATTAAATCTAAATCTTCTAATCTATATTCATCATTTATAACATTAATTTTTACAAAAATATCTCCATCAAGTTTATATTTATCTCCATTAACTTTTACTTTTTCCTGATGTAATTCCTTTAGGAATTTTTACTGTTATTTTTGAGGAGAATTATTTATATTTACATAAAGTTCCCTTTCAATACCAGAATATGCTTCTTTAACTGATAAGTTAATGCTTGTTTTCATATTTTTGTCTTTGTGGTTGTCTTTCAAATCCTGAAAATGGTCTAGAATTAGTAAAAACCATCAAAACTTGAAAAATCCACTAAAACTAGAAGAATTTTTCACTACCAAAAACATATTAAAAAATCAGAAAATTCTCCCATACTACTTGAGTTATAGGATGTTTTTAAACCCATAATTTCTTGGGTCAAAATTATCTCACCATTAAAATTATAATTAGAACCAAACATATCATACTGTTTTCTTTTTCCTTATCTGATAATACTTCATAAGCTTCATTTATTTCTTTTGAACTTATTACTGTAGACTCATCATTTTTGATTAACATCTGGATGATATTTTTGCTAATTTTCTATATTCTTTCTTAATTTCGCATCAGTAGCTGTTTTATCAACACCTAATATTTTTATAATAATCTTTGTATTCCATATATCCCTCCGTATTTGACTATCTTTGACCTTTAATTTTATTATACCCTATATAAAAATTTTTAAACAAGATTTTTAATATAAAAATTTTTTTCTATTTCACTTTCTAAATATTATAAATATGAAAATCACTTGTATTAATATTACTTATATTGTATAATAACATTGTTAGATAATATTTTAGGAGGTAAAATATGAAAGAAATTAACGCAAAAAGGTTTAGTGTGCCCTCAACCTTTGATTTTAACAAAAAGCTGTTGAAAGTTCAGATGAAAAGATTTTTAGTCATAGTTGATAATGATACTGCTGTATCTAGAAAAATTTGCTAAAAGTAGTAATCTTGATTTTAAATTTGATAAAAAATCAGATCAAGAATTTAATGTTTATGTATCAAAAAGTAATAATACAGAAATAAAAAGAACCTACTAATTTTTGCTCAGTTGACAATTCTGACAATACTGTTATTGCGATATCAAAAAACTTTATGGGAAATGGATCTGAAGAATTAGGTAAATTATTAATTAAAGGATTTATTTATACTTCAAGTGAATATGATAAATTACCAAAACAATAGTATTTTTTAACTCTGGAGTTAAATTAACTACAGAAGGTTCTCCATGTTTAGATGATCTTGAAAAAGCTACAAGACAATGGAGTTGAAATTATTTCCTGTGGTACTTGTCTAGATTATTATGGACTTAAAGAAAAACTTAAAGTTGGTGAAATAAGCAATATGTATACAATTTACGAAACTCTTTTTCAATGCAGGAAAGGTTGATTAATATATAAAAACCGGCTAAATTAAGCCGGTTTTTATTATCTTATAGTTTATATGTTACTACTCCAATTACATTTTTATTGTAATTGTTAACATTTTGTAATAGTTTTTCAAAAGCTGAATATCTAGTAATTCCATATTCTTCAATAAATATAACATTTTTAAATTTATAATATTATTTAGATTATTAGAACTAACAATATTTATATTCTCCATATTTAAATTATTTATAATAATATTAGAATTTGATGAAAGAATAGTTAATTCTTCTAAATTTTTCTTCATTTTGTTTTATATTTTTAGAACTTCTAATAACTCATTATTGTATTTCTTGAACAAATTTTATATTATATTTTCTATAATCACCTTCTCTATTCATAGTTGGATTAAATATATATAATAAATTCATTAATGCTACTAAAAATTAATATAGCAATTTCTATTGCAACAACTTTTATTATAGTTTTTAAACTATAACCTGAATTAACATTTTTCTTTTGAGCTTAACTCTTTTAGAATAATTTGATTCAAGTTTCTCTATAGTTACATCGCTATATACATTTTTATATTTATTTATTAATTCATCAAACTTTTTCAATTAAATCATTAACTAATTTACTAGGGTTAATATTTTTGCAGAAACTCCTAAATTTGTTGAAATATAATTTATCACAACTTTTTTTATCCCAATAATCAAAAATTAGAATTTTTAAAGTAGTAGCAGATGTATCTAATTCTTTAGCCATTTGATTTAAATCTTCATCACTAACATCATTAAATAAATACGCTCCATTTTAGATTTAAAGTCAATAATTTTTCATAAAAATCAACAAATCCTCTTCTACCATAAATCCAATTTATATTATCATTTTTCAGGTGCTGTAATTTTATAAGAAACATAAGTAGAATATTTTACCCCTTCCTTAGTTACAGTTTTTATTTATTGTTTTTCAAAACTAATGGACAAACCAAAGCAATACTCAAAACTATAAATGTAATAATATTCAACAATCTTTTTGTAAATATTGGAAAATAAATCTCCTATTGAATAATTTTTCAAACATATCAAATCTCCTTAATTTTATAAATTGTATACGAATTATCCTTCGATATTAATTTTGCTACTACAAAGATCAAAAACTATTAAAAACCAATATTGGAATGTTAATAGAATTGAAAAGCTTTCAGAAAAACTACTTCTAGGCATAAAGAATAAATTATTAAGTATAATTAATGAACAAATAAATGGTAAAGTTTTGTTATTATATGAAACATTTAACATTCTAATAAACAAAAATCCTAAAAACATACTAAATAAAAATACACCTATAAAACCATAATCAGTATAATTTTCCATTATAAAACTACTTCCTAATCCATGTCCTTGTAAGTAATCATCTTTTATTGCAATATATGATATATTATGAGAGTAGCTATTACTTCTAATACCAAATTCTATACTATTTGTTGTTGCTGTATAAGGTGTTGTATTAAATAGTAACAAACCAAGGTTACCATGAGTAAAATATTCAATTATTGGTCCAAATGTAAAATTAGTAAAACTTCTTACTGCAATATTACTATTATATAGAAAACCTCTAGCTAATACTCCAAAAACTTGTTCCTTGTTTGTATATAAAATCTACAAAAATGTCAAAAAAATCTAAAAAGTAGAAACAGATAAATTATCTCTAATATAATTTAAAAAGTCCCATTCAACAACTATTATTGGGATACTTGTATATATAACTAATCTCTCTTTTAAACCAATCCATTTTGTTCCTAATATCTTCCTGTCCTCTTATAAAATAGTAAATAAATGAAAATATAAGAGTTAAAAATAAATGGATTTCTTGTTCCAATTACTAAATAGATTGAATTCGCAAACAAATTACTTTAATAATACTATGGTTGCATTTCTTTTTATTCGGTTTAGATGCCAAGTAAATACACATTGAATATACAGTAAAAACTGATAGAATATATGTAAAATATGGCAAACTGCTTTTAAAACTCCGCATAATAAGTGTAATAATCAGTATTTAGTTTAAATATTAACCTTTCTATTAATCTTATTACATAAAAAGGGTATGTTAACATATATACAGTAAGAGAAACTATCCTAACATTTTTAACCATATAATTTTATCTTTCAGTGATATTAAGATTATTACTCTTCTTTGTATCAATTAGCGATCTAGAAATTAATCCTCCTATAAATAAAACCTAAAAGAGAAATCATCACAACTATAAAACGAAAAATATAAGCATCTTTCTGATAAGTGTTAAAAACTGAATTCTCTTAAATAATCTATTGTTGGTCTAGAAACCAAAAATAAATATAGTAATATAGAAAAAATACATGTATTATATAATATTTTATATCAGTAAAAACAAAATATAATCAAACTTACAAAAATGATAATAGTGTAAATAACAATACATCTAGTCTATCTGTATATAAATAACATATACCAAGCAATAATGTAAATATAAAAAGATAATGCTGTAACTAAAGAATAAATTTTTAAAACTAATATTCATATAATTATCTCCACTAATCTAATAATTCATCTACATTTTTAATTTGTTCAGGAATAGTAAATTTAGATATATAACTTGACATTTCAGAATAATTAATCTCTTTTTATTTTCGAAAAATCAATTATATGATTTGCAAGCATCATCTGTAGAATAAATTATTTTTTCCAAATTTACCATTATTTGATAATTCTTTAATGCCACCAACATCTGTTGATATAAAAAGGTACTCCTAAAGCCAAACCTTCAACGGTGCCCCCGAAAAACCTTCTTGTTTTGACATTGATAACATTAAATCCATTCTTTTTATATACTTATACGGATTTTTGATATCCTAAAAAAATGTATATATTTATCTAAACCATCTTTAGCTGTCAACTCTTTTTAAACGTGACTCTAAATCACCTGAACCTATAAAATATAAATGATATTTTTTTATTTTTCAATGTGTAATCTTTTAATTGTTTCATAAACATCTAAAGAGCCTTTTTAATTTCTCAATTCTTCCAATTACACAAATTGAATTATTTTCAATTTTTAAAAATCAATATCTTCTTTTGACTTATCCATTATACATTCAAAATCATATCCATTATAAATTGTAATAACTTTATCTTTGTATTCAGGATATACTGAAATTATTGATTCTCTAGTTTTTCAGATACCGAAATTATTTTATCAACATTTTTCAAGTGTTCTCTATGACTATTTCTTTTCTTACTATCATTGATAAAATCTTCAATACTACCATGGATCCATGCAATTTTTACATTATCATCTTTTGAATATACAAAAGGGGGATTTATAATAGTAAATGAAATTTCAATATCATATTTATCTTTAACCATTAATTTTCTTACTAACCCAGGAAAGAACTTTCTTATTCTCCATAGAATAGCCCTTTTTAACTTTGATTGTCTATAATCTTGCCAAGGTTTCAATATTCTTATACTATTGTTAATAGGTTCATATCCTTTATCAAAATGTTCTATTTCAAGAATATCAATCTGATATTTTCTGGATCCAGATTATTAACAATAGTTGATAATATTTTTCTGCTCCTCCTCCTAAAGAAAAAGACCATAAAAACAAAAACTCTTTTTATTCATTTAATCACCTTATTTCCAAAGTTCTTTTATAATTGATGTATCCATTATTTAAGTCTAAGAAAAGTAAATCATGATGAGGTAATTGCTTTTTCTTTAGGTAGCAATGTCATATAATCCCCAAAAGCAGTTTTTTTAAATAACCATCATATCCTATTGGAATGGGCATTTTGTATCTTCAAAATCAACATATATTTTATCAATAAACCATTCTTTTTATATCATATAATATGGTCCTGAACATAATTCAGTTATATAATCTGAATCTTTAAATTTATACTTAGTCATTTTTCTCTGCTATTTTCCATATCTTATATCTTATTTTTGATTTAAATATAGATAGTAAAAATTTTGGATACCTTTTTCTTAAAAACCACCATGCTTTTCAGGTAAAACTTGAGGCGCAAAATAAAGAACAAATTAGCCCCCACATTAACTGAAATTTTTCGTTGATAATCTCCAGAAGGACATCCATCATGGTATTATATCCAACGCAACACCATGACTAATATCTAAACCTTTCTGATAAGGTTTTAATTGCTGTAGTATCATTATCTCTAATAGTAATAAATAAATTATGATCAACTAAATTTTCATTTTGCTTTAACAAGTGAATATGTATTTGCCTTTTTCGTTCCATAGTGAGCTAATTTTTCATAATCTTCTCTTGGCATAAAAATCTAAGTCGTCATCCCAAGGTATAAATCCAGAATGTCTTAAACTACCCTATTGCTCCACCACCACTAGATAACAAAGCAACTTATTTTCTTCACAAAAAGAAACAAAAATATTTACCCATTTCTAAACTTTTTAGTTGTAACTCTCTTTAAATTTATTTCTTCCATATCTTTATAAATTATATTAAATTAAATATTCCATTTTGCAACAGTCTTGAAAGGTGTATTTAAGTCATTTTTGAAAAATCTATGAATATCATCAATATTCTTTATTTCATCATCTTCAAAAACAATAGTTTTAAATCTATTTTTGTATATTTTCAAGCATTTTTACCGCTTCTATAAAAATCCTTTCTTCCTGATCTAGAACATCCAATTAATGTTAATCCTTTCTCTAATATATCTCTAGTATTAATAGCTACTTTATTTTCACTAACACCCATAAGCATAACAGATCCTTGAGGTTTAATGTATTTAATTATACTATTTATTGCATCCTCACTACCTGGTCCACCAGCACACTCAAATGCATGATTTGTATAAAAATCTGTAGGGATATCATCACTAGAATAAACATGATCAACAAATGAAAACATCTTCAATTTTTCTAAATTTCTACCAACTACAACTATTTTTACTATTAGGTAATTTATATTTAAGAACATTAGCCATTATAAATCCAAGACTTCCATTCCCAAATAATGTAATAGTCTTTATCATTACTACTATTTTCGAATCTATCAAAAGCATGAAAACCAACTGAAATAAATTCTAAAATTGAAGCAACAGAAAGATCTATATCATTAAACTTAACTAGTCTATTTGGTGAAATTTTTACAAACTCTCTCATAAATCCATCATGACCACTTGAAAAGAAAAATATGATCCTTTTACATAATTTTTCATAAAAACTTTCATCATAATCATCAGGAGGAGTATTGGGTATCATAGATACTTTATCTCCAACATTAAAAGTATTTGTAGGATCAAAAACTACTTCACCACATGCCTCGTGTATTGGGGCCATTGGTAATCTAAAACTTTAGGATCTCTTTTTCCAAGATAATATCTTTGATCAGCATGACATAATGAAACATATAAAAGGTTTAACAATTACTTTATCACCCAAAAACTTTCATCAATATATTTTACGGAAATAAATCCTGGTTTTATTAATTGAAAAATTCTATTAATCATTTAAATTCTCCATAAGCATAGCTTTAGCAATCTTCAAATCTGTTACTGTTGTAATTTTTATATTTGAAAAGTCTCCATTAACAAGAAATACTTTTTCTCCATTTTAAAACAAATATTTTGCATGCATCAGTTAAAATATTCTTTTCTTCATCTGTTAATTTACTATAATATTCCATAAATTTATTAATTTTAAATGTTTTGAGGGACGTTTGACCTTGAAACATTGTTTTTCTATCTGGAATTGATGAAATAAAAATTACCATCTTCAGAAACTACAATAGTATCAAATGCTGGTACAACAGTATCAATAATATTATAAGATTTACAATTTTTCTATATTTTCTTCTATCATTTTAATTGATACAAAAGGTCTAACTGCGTCATGTGTAATTAAAATATCATCGTCTGTTAAGCTCATTATTTTTCAATGGCTGAAATAATATTAATAATTGTTGAATTTCTATCTTTTCCTCCATCCACAACTATTATTTTTTTCTGATAAATAATTATAATCTTTTTCAATAATATCAACTAGATAGGAATTCCAATCAGGATTAACCCCAACATAAATTCTATCTATTTTATTAGATAATAAAAACTTTTCAATTGTATGAATTATAATAGGTTTTATCTCCAATATTCAGAAATTGCTTTTGGCATATTAGAAATATTCATTCTACTACCAATTCCTCCAGCAAGAATTCCTGCATAAATCATTTTTAGTCCTCCTTATTATATGTTTTTAAAAATGATGGAATTTTTAAAAAATCCTATCAATGTACCATATCCATAACTAATATGTAAAAAGAAAAACAATCAGCAGTAATAGATTGTATGGATTAAATTTTCCTTTAAATATTGAACACAATGACATTAAAAATATTAACTATAAGATATGAACCAAATACTAAAATAAATAAGTATTTAGTATAAAAACAATGCAATAGTTGAAATAAATAATGATACCAAAAAGCAAATGGTATATAATGATATAAATTCAAACACTCAGGACAAACTGCAGTAGTAAGACCTATCCACATTCCATTAGCTTTTTGCTTAATCATTTTAGAAAGAGAATTTCTAGTATGTTGATACGATACAATATCATCATCATAGCAAAGTTTATATCCTGCATTTCTAATCCTATAGTGAAATTCATTATCCTCAGTTCTTAATAGTTTTTCATTAAATAAACCAACTTTTTAATACTTCTCTTTTATACATAGCATGAAACATTGATTTAACATATCCAGAAGTATTCCTGAATGAGCAATACCACTACCAAACATAGAGGACTCAGCTTCTAATAACATTCTTTTTATATGGAGTATCCTCATCTATTATATTAGGTCTTTTCCTCCAGAAACATATTCACCAGATTCGATATTTTTTTAACATTTTTCAATAAAAATCTTTTGGAATTGAAGAATGAGCATCAATTCTTACTAAAACATCTCCAGAAAAAAATTATTTATTACCAAATTCCAACCAGCAGATTGTATTTTTTTAGGATTATCTATAATTTTTTTATATCTACAAAATCATTATCATTTTGAAGTCTTGCATAATTTTCTTTGTATTATCTGATGAAAGACCATCTATTAAAGATAATTTTCAATTTTACCATGAGGATAAGTCTGCAATTTAAAGTCCTCAAAAAGAGAAGGTAAGGTCTTTTCTTCATTTAAAGCAACTACACCAATACTAACCTTCATTATTTTTCCTCCTAAAAATACCGATAAAAATGTTTTAAACATTATTTTTATATCATATAAAAATGAAAATTTTTCAATATATTCAATATTGTATTTCATTTTATCAGGTAAAATATAATTTACATATATATCATCTATATTTTCATTATCTTTCAAATGTTCTGAAATAATTTCATCTTCATCTTTATAATTTATACTAGAATATGAAGTAAGTCCTGCAGGTATTAGCAAAGTTGCATACATATAATCTGAATATTTTTCGACATATTTTGTAACTTCTGGTCTTGTTCCAACAAAACTCATATCACCTATTAATATATTAAAAATTTGAGAAATTCATCTAATCTATATTTTCTTAGAAATTTTTCCAACCTTTGTAATACGAACATCTGATTTTACTGTTACAAAAGTACCAATTTTATCTGCATTTGTAACCATAGTTCTAAACTTAAAAATTCTAAATTTTTTTGCCATATTGATGTTACTCTTTCCTGTCTATAAAACACACTTCCATTCGAGTCTAATTTAATTGCTATAGAAATTATAATTATTGGAATAAATAAAAATCAATAAAATTAAAATAGAAAAAAATTATATCGAATATTCTCTTAAACAATAAACTGAGTTTTTCTTTCTAGAAACTATTTCATAATACTTTTTACAGCATTATTTTGAAATTCTTTTTGGTAAAATCTTTTATATTTTATCAAAATATTTTCTCCTTATTTAAACTATGTATTATAATATCACATATTTAAAATAAAGTAAAATTATAAAACTTTAACATCTCCATCATAAACTAATCCACCAACAGTATCAATTGTTATAATTTAGCTATCTTTTTATTACATTATTAGCATTTTTCTGCTCCTATTATTGTAGGAATATTAAAATGTAAAGCAATAATAGCTGCATGTGATGTTAGTCCACCTGTTTCAACAATTATTCCAGAAGCTCGATCTATATATTCTACATACTCTCTATCAGTAAATTTAGATACAATAATATCTCCATCTTTAAATTTATTACTTAAATCATCTATATTATTTATAATACAACATTTTCCAGTAATAGATTCTTTTCCAACTCCAAAAACCTTTTATAAGTATTTTTTTCCAACTGTATGAACTTTTAATTAAATTTGTTGTTCCTGCAACTCCTACTGGAATTCAGCTGTTAAAACTACAGTATCCCCATCATTAATATAATTTGCATTTAGTGCAGTGGAAATTGAACGTTCAATAACCTCATCTGTATGCTCTGACTTTTGAGAAATTAGAAGTTACTCCCCAGTATACTTGCAATTTTCTTCTAACTTTTTCAGAATAAGTAACAGCTAAAAATATCTACAAACGGTCTAAACTTTGAAATTGCAATTAGAGTAATACCAGAAGCGGTAGCACAAATTATAGCTTTTTGCTTTTAAATTTTCAGCAATCTCTTTTGTAGATAAACTAATTGAATTCATTATATTCAAATTATCATGTCTGTTTTTATTTTTTTATACTATTTTGAAAAATCAAATGAATTTTCAGTTGTTATAACAATATTATTCATAACTTTAACTGCGTCAATTGGATATTTACCTGCTGCTGTTTCACCCAGATAACATAACACAGTCACTACCATCTATAATAGCATTTGCAACATCTGTTACTTCTGCTCTTGTAGGCCTTGGATTTCTAATCATTGAGTCTAACATTTGTGTAGCAGTTATTACTGGTTTTTCCAATTAGATTGCATTTTCTAATAATTTCTTTTTGAATTTTAGGTATAAATTCTGTCTTGATTTCTACTCCTAAATCCCCTCTAGCAACCATTATTCCATCAGATGCTTCTATAATTTTATCAATATTTTTCAACACCCTCTTGATTCTCAATTTTTGAAATTATTTTAATATCTGAATTTTTTTCATCTAAAAATTTTTCTAATTTCAAAAAACATCTTCAGGTTTTCCTAACGAATGATGCTGCAATAAAATCTAAATCATTATCTATTGCAAAATAGAATATCTGATTTATCCTTTTTCAGTAATAGATGGTAAATGAATAATTTCATTAGGAATATTAACTCCTTTATTACTCTTTATTATTCCGTTATTCTTTACTAAACATTTTACTTCTTTATCAGTTTTTGAAATCACTTCCATTTCAACTAATCCATCATCAACTAATATTGTCCCACCTACTTTAACATCATTAGGGCAATAATTTATATGAAACAGAACAAATTTCATGATTACCTAATACTTCATCAATTGTAAAAGTATATATATCACCAGTCTTTAATTCAACTTCATCAACACTAAATTTACCAAGTCTAATTTCTGGACCTTTAGTGTCTAACATTATTGCTATAGGAATATCTAATTCTTCTCTCGCTATTTTTATATTATCTATTCTTACTTTATGTTCTTCTTGACTTCCGTGTGAAAAAAATTTAATCTACAAATATTCATTCCACTAAGCATTAATAAATTTTCCAACTGAATCAGATGCTGGTCCAATTGTACATATAATTTTTTTGTTTTTCATATTATTCTCCTAAATTGATAGTTCATCAACTATATCATACATACTTTTTATTAAATATTTTTACTTGAAAACAGCTTCTTCTATAGGGTACATACTCAACTTGATTATTTTTAAAAGATAATGCTAAATCTGTTTTTATCTTGTAATAACAATTTAACAACAACACTTCCCATTTGACTAGCTATAATTCTATCAATTGAGCTTGGGTCCCTCCTCTTTGAATGTGTCCTAAAACTGTAACTCTTGTATCAATTTTTGCTTTTCTTGTATCTGTCTTTTTAGCTCATAGGGACTTAATATACCTTCAGTTAATACGATTATATGATGTAATTTTCCTCTTTTTCTTCCACATATAATCTTATTACATACTTTATTTATATCAAATTCTACTTCTGGAACTATAATACTTTTTCAGCTCCACCAGCTAAACCAGAATTTAGAGCTATATCTCCACATTTTCTTCCCATAACTTCTAAAATATTAGCTCTTCCATGAGAAGAAGATGTGTCACGAAGCTTCGAAATAGCTTCAATTACTGTATTAACAGATGTAAAAAATCCAATTGTGTAATCAGTATACCCCATATCATTATCTATAGTACAAAGTATTGCTATTGTCTTAATTCCACGTCTACTTAATACATTTTGCACTCTAAAGGTTCCATCTCCACCCAAAACAACTAGTCCTTCTATTTCAAAATCTTGTAAATTTTTAAGTGCTTTTTCTTGTCCTTCAATCATTAAAAATTCTTTACTTCTAACACTTCCTAAAAATAGTTCCACCTTTTTGGATTATATCGGCAACACTAGATACATTCATTTCAAAAATATCACCTTTCAATTAGTCCATCATATCCAAATCTTATTCCATATATTCTAATTCCATGTATATACATGTTCTTACAACAGCTCTAATAACGGATTCATTCCTGAGGGAATCTCCTCCACTAGTTAGAATTGCAATCAAAATATCCTCCATCAATTAATAAGAAATTTATCTTTCCCAAAAATATTCTCTAAGTCTTTTATTAAATCTTTATTAGATAAATCAAATTTATTTTTCTAGCTTTAAAGTTTTTATCTTCACTTAAAAATATAGAGGATAACTTGATTATATCCTTTATATTTTCTGATAAATCCTAATATTGAATTTGTATCTAAAATATTCAATTTAATGTACAATTTTTGAGTATATTTCATTAATTTCATTAGCATCTATTATAGTGAAATTAGTATTTCCAAAGGAATTTACTGATATTTTTATAGAAATTTCATATATTTGTCCTTTATGTATATCTAAATCCTTTTACATCTAACAATTCAATGCTACTTGAAAAATCCTCCACATTAACAGTCTTTAACATAATATTCTTTTTATTTCTTCTTGTTTTAACAGAATTAACATAAACTATAGTCTTATATATACCTTTATCTAAAAACTTTTAAATCTAACAACTTCATACTATTGTTAGTTATTATATAATTTTATAATCATCTAATGGATGAGAAGATATATAAAAATCCTAATATTTCTTTTTCAAATCCTAATATTTCATCTTTTGAATATTTTTCTGTTTTTGAAAAATTTTCTTGCATAAAATCTGTACCTATTAGAGAAAGCTGTCCAGATAATTCATTTTTACTTTTTGATACTATCTGAGTATATAGATTTTCAAAAACTATTTAATAGTTCTGACCTATCTTTATCAATTTCATCAAAAGCTCCAGATTTTATTAAATTTTCCACAGATTGCATACTAATGTTTTTAGAATTTTTTTAAGTCTTTCTAAAAATTCCTTGATACTTTTAAATAAACCATTTCTTCTTTCTTCAAGGATATCATTAGCTAGTAATCTATTAAATCCCTTGATTTGAGAAAAACCAATTCTCATACACTCATTCTCTGTGCTATTTTTATAAATACTAAAATTTACACTTGGTAGTAATATTTTATACCCATTTTCTTTATTTCTTGGAAATATTGGAAAGAAAATTGTCTTTCAAAGTTTATAACCAGAATTTAAAAGACATACCATATATTCTAGAGATAATAAAACTTTAAATACGCAGTTCTATACGCATTTAAGGAGTAACAAGCACTATGTGATTTGTTAAAAGCTTATAGTTTCAAATTCAACTATTAAATCAAAAATATTACGTGCTAAGGCCCTCATCTACGCCATTTCTAACACAGCCTTTTAATTTTTAATACTTCTATCTAAATCATCTAATCCGTAAATAAATATTTTTCTATTATGTTCCATAATTTCCATATGTTTTTCCTATGGCTTTTCTTAAATTATCAGCTTGTCCCCAAGAATAACCAGCAAGTTCTCTAGCAATTTGCATAACTTGTTCTTGATAAACAATAATACCATAAGTGGATTTTAGATATTTTTCTAGACGTTTATCCAAATATCTTATTGCTTTTGGATTTTTTGTTTTTAATATAATTTGGTATTTGATTCATAGGACCTGGTCTAAATAAAGAGTTTGCAGCAACTAATTCATCAAAATTATCTGCCTTTAAATCCTTTAAAAATAACCTCATACCTGTGCTTTCAAACTGAAAAACTCCAATTGTGTCTGCGGTCTTAAATAAATTTAAAACATTCTTATCATCAAGTGGTATATTATCAATATCTATAATTTGATTATAATTATTTTTTTACTAATTTAATAGTATCATCGATAACAGTTAGAGTCCTTAAACCTAAAAAATCCATTTTTAATAATCCAAGCTCTTCTAATTCCACCATATTATATTGAGTAACTATATTTTCTCCACTTTTTGAAAGAGGAATATATTCTGTAAGTTCTTCTTTTTGTTATTACTATTCCAGCTGCATGGATTGATATATGTCTATGAAATTTTTCAAATTTTTCAGAAGTATTTATTAATTTTTATATTTATATCTTCTTCATATAATTTTTAGCTCTTGACTATCCTCTAAAGCTTTTTAAAAGTTATATCTAAACTATTTGGAATAAGTTTGGCTACTTTTATCTACTATAGATAATTTATATCCTAATACTCTACCAATATCTCTTATTGCAGCTCTTGGTTTCATTGTTCCAAATGTTACAATTTGCGAAACATGATTTTTCCATATTTTTGAATAACATAATTTATAACTTCTTCGCGTCTTTCGTTACAAAAATCTATATCAAAATCAGGCATGGAAACTCTTTCTGGTTTAAAAATCTTTCAAATATTAATTCATATTTTATAGGATCAATATCTGTTATTTCTAGACAATAAGCAACAATAGAATTTTGCACCAGATCCTTCCTGGCTCTACTGGTATTTTATTATTTTTGCAAAATTAACAAAATCCCAAACTATTAGAAAATAATCTGCAAATCCCATTTTATTAATAACTGAAAATTCATAATCTACTCTTTTTATTTCTGCAGTGATATTATTATACCTTTTTCATACCTTTTCAATAATTAGACAATATAAATAATCATCTTTTGTACTTATTCCATCAGGGACTATATATTCTGGTAAATGATAGGTTGAAAAAATCAAATTCAACATTACACCTTTCAGAAATAATTCTTGTATTATCAACAGCATCCTTTAATGAAGAAAAGATTTTTAACATTTCATTTTCACTTTTTAGATAATATTCGGATTGTGTAAAATTCTCATCTTTTAGTTCTGATAGAAGAACTCCTTTTTGGTATACATCTAGCTATATTAAAAAGATTAAAATCAGTATTTTTCTGTATAATGAACATCATTTGTTACAACTTTGTTCAATGTATGTTCATTTGCAAATTCTATATACTTATTTATCATTAGTTCATCATTTTCTTCAAAATGAAAATTTAATTCTAAAAACAAATCATCATGGTGAAATATACTTTTAAAAATTGATTATTTCATTTTTTTGCATTTAAATAATCACCGGATAATAAACATTTTCTAATATAACTCTTCTTGAACCTATGATTAGAATTAAATTACTAGAAAATTTTTTCAAGTTCATCTAATGTTATATATTCTCTATTTCTATTTTCAACTATATATAGATTAGAAACTAATTTACATAAATTTTTATAACCATGATTATTCTTAGCTAATAATATTATATTGTAAAATTCATTATTTGGGTATGATAAAAGTAAGCTCACAACCTATTATTGGTTTTATTCCATACATCTTTTGTAAAAATCTATAGCTCCATACATATTATTATAGTCTGTAATTGCCATAGCTTTAAATTCTAGTTCTTTTTGCTTTTATCTATTAATTTTTCCAATAGGATTATAATTGTTCAACAAGCTATACTCAGTATGAACATTTAAATGTACAAAATTATTAGCCAAATTTATCACCTCTTTATTGATTTTACCATATTTTTACATTTTTAAATATATTTAACTTAATCACTTTATATTTTTTTATATTTTTTTATGTTTACAATCTTATAGTATGAAGGGAGAAATGATATGAAATTTACATTAATTACAAATAATATTGATTTATATGAAAAAGTAAAAAGAAAAATGATTTAGAAATAATTTTTGATGAAAAATATACATATGGAGACATTTTTGGATATAGTTAAAAAGAAATTACAAAATGGTTATGAATTATCAACACATCCTCTTTGTGGTAGTATAAAACCAAATGAAACACCTTATAGATCTATTTTAATAACAAAAAGCAAAAGAATTGGATGTCAATGGAATTATAATAATAGATGAAGCTATAGAGACATATAAGAAGTTTCAAAATAATATGAAAAACACCACTTTGGATAGATAGAGTTTTAAAGAGATTTTTAGATATGTTGATTGTAATTTATTGTATCAAACAATTGAAAAAAATTAGGGTATTGAATAAGAACCATACCCTTTCACGATACTTTTGTGTCTGGTGGATTTCGGGGAACCTTGTTAATTCATAAGAAAAACCGCCATGAAATTAGCGGTTTTTATTTTTATTTAAACAAGTTTTCAAAATTTAAAAAATAATAACTTATTATAAAGCTTTATATTATTTTTCAGAATTTTTGATCATCTTCTTCAGTTTCTTCAACTTCAACTTTAGGAAGAATTATTCTAACTTTTTATTCTATGTTCATAAATTGAAAGTATATTATAAATAACACCATTATCCTCAACAGTCAACTTTTTCTCCATCATTAGGTATATATCCTAAAAAGATAAATCAACATACCTCCTAATGTGTCATAATCTTCAGAATTTTTCATCAAGCTTTAAATTACAAGCATTATTCACATCTTCAATTTCACAAGATCCTGTTGCGATAAAATGTCTATCATCTATCTTTTTGATTGCAGGGTTAGTTTTCTTATCGTACTCATCATCGATTTCTCCCATTACTTCCTCAATCAAATCTTCCATTGTTACTATTCCAGTAAAACCACCATACTCATCAATTAGAACTGCCATCTGGTATCTTGAATTTTTAGTTCTAAAAATAAGTCATTAATATTCTTTCTTTCAGGTATAAAGTAAGCAGGTCTTAAAATTGATCTTATATCAACTTTATCGAATCCAACTTTATAAGCTTCTAAGAAAAAAATCTTTGATATATAATATACCAATTATATTATCAATATCACCTTCATACACCGGAACTCTAGAATATCTCATTTTGCATTAAAGTTTCAAAAATCTTCATCAGGTTCATCTACATCAATCATAAATACTTCAGTTCTAGGTGTCATTACTTCTTCTGCTAAAACATCATCAAATGAAATTACCCCATCTATCATCTCACGTTCAGTAGGATTAATTATACCTTGTTCCTGACCAACTTCTACTATAGACTTAATTTCCTCTAGTGTAACTTGTGCCTCAACTCCATTTGTTGGAACCGATAGTATTTTTAAAATAATATTTGTAGATATCGATAGCAAATATACAAAAGGACTCATAAATTTATATACAAAATTTATTGTTCCTACAGTAAATAAAACAAATTTTTCTGCATTTTGTAAAAGCTATTCTCTTAGGTACAAGTTCACCAAAAACTAAGCTAAAAAAGCTAAAACTATTGTTATTAATACAGAGAAACTCTATTAGCAAAAGGAATTGATAAACTTTGTAAAAACTACCAAATTTATCAGATAATCCTATAGCTGCAGAAGCAGATGTGAAAAACCAGCAAAAAGTAATACCAACTTGAATTGTTGATAGAAATTTTTGAAGGCTCTATTAAAAGCTTTTCAACCTTTATTGCCCTTTTATCTCCCTGTTCAGACAACGCTAATAACTTTTCTTATCCATTGATACTATCGCCATTTCTGACGCTGCAAAAAAAGCATTAACTAAAGTTAATAAAAATTAAAAATAATAATCTGAAAAATAGACCTCAGGGTCCACTATCCATAATAACCTCCTAAAAATTTTTATTTAAAAATTATATCAAAAATTTTATTATTTTTGCAAATTTTTAAAAATATCTTAGTAAATTCTATAAAATAAAATAAAAAGTGTATTAAAATACACTTTTTATCAATAATCAGTTTAAATACTATTTAATTAACATTCCACCATAATTTAAAAACAACTTGGGCAAATACTAATGCAACTACAGTCATTAATTTGATTAAAAATGTTTAATGAAGGTCCTGATGTATCTTTAAAAGGATCACCTACTGTATCTCCAACAACAGCAGCTTTATGTGGTTCTGAACCTTTTCCACCATGATGTCCTTCTTCAATATACTTTTTAGCATTATCCCATGCACCACCTGCATTTGACATAAATATTGCCATTAAAACACCTGTTACTAATGATCCTGCTAATAATCCACCAAGAGCTTCAGCTCCTATTAAAAGTCCAACTAATACTGGAACAACAACAGCTAATAATCCAGGAATAATCATTTGTTTTAATGCTGCCATAGTTGAAATATCTACACATTTTCTATAATCTGGAGTTCCAGTTCCTTCCATAATTCCAGGAATTGTTTTGAATTGTCTTCTAACTTCTTGAATCATTTCATTAGCAGCATTTCCAACAGCTTCCATTGTTAGAGCTGAGAATAAGAATGGTAACATACCACCAATAAACATACCAGCAACTACTTGAGGTTTAGTAACATCAATAGATGTTAATTTTACTGCTTGAGTGTATGAAGCAAATAATGCTAAAGCTGTTAATGCAGCTGAACCAATTGCAAATCCCTTACCAATAGCTGCTGTAGTATTTCCAACAGCATCTAATTTATCGGTAATATTTCTAACTTCATGAGGTAATTCGCACATTTCTGCAATACCACCAGCATTATCAGCTATAGGACCATAAGCATCTACTGCAATTGTCATACCACAAGTTGAAAGCATACCAATAGCTGCTACTGAGATACCATATAATCCTTGTCCAGCATTTGAGAATCCGTTTGAAGCCATGTATGAAACTAAAATACCAATAGCAATAATTATAATTGGACCAGCAGTTGATTTCATACCAACAGCTAAACCAGAAATAATATTTGTTGAAGACCCAGTTTCTGATTCTTCAGCTATATGTTGAACAGGCTTTTTATCTCCAGAAGTATAGTATTCAGTAAATTGTGAAATAATTAAACCTACTAAAATACCAGCAACTGATGAAATAAATGCTGAATTATTTCCTAAAATTTTTATTACTTAAAAAAAGTAAGTAGCTACAATAGTTAAAATTGAACTAACTATAGTTCCCATATTTAATGATTTTTGAGGGTCTTTATCTCCTCTAACACAGAACAAACCGATTAATGATGCTAAAATACCAACTGCAGCAAGTGCTAATGCAAAGATAATACCTTCTTTCCCAAAAAGCAACTGAACCAAGTGTAATACCAGATAAAAATTGAACCAACATATGATTCAAATAAGTCAGCTCCCATTCCAGCAACGTCCCCTACATTATCTCCTACGTTATCAGCAATAACTGCAGGGTTTCTAGGGTCATCTTCTGGAATTCCAGCTTCAACTTTACCTACAAGGTCAGCTCCAACGTCTGCAGCTTTAGTATAAATACCACCACCAACTCTTCCGAATAAAGCTATAGATGAAGCACCAAAACTAAATCCAGTTACAATATTAACATCTTCAACTAAGAAGTAACATACTGTCATACCTAAAATACCCAAACCAACTACAGAAAGACCCATTACAGCTCCTCCTGAAAATGCAGTTTGAAGTGCTTTTCCCATACCAAATTCTTTAGCAGCATTTGCTGTTCTAACATTTGCTTTTGTAGCGGCTTTCATGCCGAAAAATCCTGCTAAAAATTGAACAAATTGAACCAGCTAAGAAACATACTGCTGTAAGTAAATCAATGGCTGCTCCTAAAATAATTGCAACAACAACAACGAATATAACTAAATATTTATATTCACGAACTAAGAAAAGCCATCGCGCCTTCTTCAATGTAACCTGATATTTCCTTCATTCTTTCATTACCAGGTTCAATTTTTGTAATGCTTAAATATTTAATATAAGCAAAATACTAACGCAACAACACCTACGGCAATTGCACAATAAAAATTAAATTAGTATCCATTTTATCCTCCTAAATGATTTATTTAATCGCAGCCATAGCAATAGCTACTATAAAAACACAACTGATGCTATAATAGTAATTTGACTCAAAATAGCGTCTTTAGATTTTTCCACCTTTTCCTGAAATATTAGTTTCAGCAGTTAAAGATGCAACTCCATCAGATTTTTGATTCTTGCATAAGAACTGCAACAATTATTACAATACTTGCTAAGAATAAAATAATTTCCATTAAAAACTTGCATAATACACCTCCGTACTTTTTATAATTAACCTGCTACTTATAATAACATATTTACAAGCAAAAAAATCAACTTAAATTATTGATTTTTTTAAGTTGATTTTAAAAATAAATTATAATTAAATAACTACATAAAATAAAATGGGACTAGTGGTATTTCTTGTTCTTTAAATGATTTTTAAATCTCCTATAATCAAAAATTTTTGTAAAATAAAAATTCCTGCTATAACAAAAAGTAAGAAGTCCTATATACAATACAGTATACCAGTCACTTGAAATTCCAATAAGTGATAACATGTATATATCCCTATTCCAAAAGATTCCTTTCCATAAACAATTTTGACACTCCGTAAATTAGTCCATAAAATATAATGCCAGATAAAAATCCAGAATAGAAATCTCAAAAATAATTAGCAAAAAATTAAGTATAATTATTGGAATAAAGAAAAACTATAACAATATTTAAAAATATATATTTAATAAAAAATATCTGTAAATGAGCAAATGTATAAACACAAAAAGCATAATAAATTTATAAAATATAATATAGTATTTGTTGAAAAGATTATAATAAAATAAAAATTAGTTATGCTTATTATAATCAAATATATTAAATTATAGTATATTTTTAAATGAAATCTTAATAGTTTCTGTATTTATTAGATAATCTAAATCAATTATTGATACAAGTAAATAAACTAGAAAACATATTATCCCACCTATTAGATACATATTAATAGTTTCTTTCTACCTTACTAGCTTTCATTAAAGAATCCATTTTTGAAACATATGCAATTTGTTCTTTGGCTTTAATAATACTTTTTCTATTTCATCTTTAACTTCTTCTAAACTTAATTGTTCAGGAGCAACTTTAGATTCTAATTTTATTAAATGATAACCAAACTGTGTTTTTACTGGTTCACTAACTTTTCCAACTTCTGAGTCTATACAAGCATTTTCAAATTCTAATACCATTTGACCTTGAGTAAATTCACCTAAGTCTCCTCCAACTTCTTTGGACGGACACATAGAACATTCCATAGCTAATTCTTCAAAAGATTCTCCATTTTCAGCACGTTTTTTTAATTCTTTAGCTTTTTCTTCACTTTCAACTAATATATGTTTAGCCTTAAAAACATATTTACTCATAAATAAATTTTTTTATTTTCTTCATAATATTCTTTAATTTCTTCATCAGAAACTTTAATATCACTAAATAATTCATTTAAGAAATGTTTTGCTAAAATTGAACGCTTAATTTCAGTGATTTCTTTAACAAAAAGCCTCACTTTCATCTAATTTGGTATTATAACAATCTTGAATAATAAGTTCTTGTTTTTATAAGTTCTTCACATAATTGTTTTTCCTTCTGGATTCTTATATGGTAAAAGCTCTATTTCCCATTAAGTCAATAAATCTATCAACATCACTTTCTAAAAATTTCTACTCCATTTACAACTGCCATTACATTCTTTTCCATTATAATTGTCTCCTTTATATTAATTTTTATACCATTTCCTTCAAAAAAATAATCTTTTTTTGTTTTTAAAAGTCTTCCTACAGCTTTTTTTAAATGATGATTTACTCATACCGCAAATATCCTTAATTTTATCTGGATTACTTTTTATCATTTAATTCCAAAAAATCCATTTCTTTCTTTTAAAAATTTTAAAAAGAATATCTGCATTGTCATTAATTTCTGCATGAGAAAAAGTTTTTTTAGTACTAAATTTAGACGACCATCTTTTTCACTTTTGAAATCCTAAAATTTATAGGCTCACCAATTTCTAAAACACCTACAATATCTTTGTTCTCTATCATTGCATCATATTTCTTTTCAACTGCAACAAATGCACCATAATCTTTATGAATAGAATATATTATTCCATCAACCCATTCACCCTCTTTATATGGTGAATCTGATGTTAAAGTAATCCTAATTTTCATTGTTGCACAAAGTCTTTCAGACTTATCAATATATAACGCTACTAAATATTTTCTACCTTTTTCTAATTTCATAGTTTGTTCTTTAAAAGGTAAAAATAATTCTTTTTCTAACCCCCAGTCTAAAAAAAGCACCAATTTTTGAAATATCCATAACTTCTAAAGTTTCTAATTTGCCCATAGAAATTTTTGGAATTCGTCTAGTTGCAACATATCTTGCTTGATTATCTTTATAAATAAAAACCTCTATTTCATCACCTAAGCTATCTTTTTCAAGGACTTCTTTTTGGTAAAAAGTATATCCATTTTTCATTCTTAATATCTTTTAGACCAATATATGCACCATTATTTTTTTAAAACGTTTAATTGTAAGTTTTTGAAACTCTCCTAAATTATACATAAATTCTCCTCTGTTTTTAAATTAAAAATATAAATAATTATATAATTAAAATTAATTTTTGAAATAAAATATTAATTATAATCCGATTATTATATTGTTTTTAAAACTATAAATATTATATCATAATAGTTCAATTAATGTAACCTTAACTAATTAAAATTGTTAATTAAATTTGAAATCTATTTAAAATGTAGTATAATAATTATATACTATTATTATTTTAGGAGTATTATTATGTTTAATCTTAGATTATTTTTTTATTTTTGTTTCTTTGTGCTTACTTCATGTAGTAAAACTGGAACAAAAATGTAGATAAATTAAATAATGAAATTAAAAATTCTTCAACACAATTTTCACTTACAACTGAAGAAATTAATGTATTAAAAATCATACAGTGAATTTACTGATAGTGATAAAGAATTGTTTAATAAAATATTAGAAAAATATAACAAATTTAAAAATGAGTCTTCTAATGATAATGCTTTTGAAGCAAAAAAATTTTAGAAAAACTTCAGGAAATTGAAAAATTTTTATGATATATTAATTTTAAAAATGAATCATCAATTGATGTAAAAGTTGAGGAAAAATTATTAGATCAAAACAAAAATAGCACTAAACAAAATGGATCTTACAAATGAAAATTATTTAATTAAGTTAACTGAAAAAGGTAAGTTTATTTATAGTGTTGATAATAAAATTATTTTTAGAAGAAGTTATGAAAGAAAATGATAAACCTAGATATGTAAGAATTAAAAATTTTAGATAATTCAAATGTTGAATTTAATGGGGATATAATTGGAATTATTTTTTTAAAAGACAATATTAAATATAATACTTTTAAAAAAATTTACCAAGTGGAATTTATGATATTGATAAAGATATAAATGGTGGAACATATAGAATATCCAATACAACAAAAGATACAAAGATAAAGATAATGAATAAAAATAACGAAATAACTGTTCTTAAACTAGAGGACTATAATGAAGTTAAATTAGATTCTGGAATGAAACTTATAATTTCTGGTGTTGATTATATAACGTTAGAAAAAAATTGACTAAAAAAGGAGACTACATAGTCTCCTTTTTAAATCTATATTTTAATAATAATTTTTCTATTGAACAAAAGATTGAAAAAAATTATTTTAATGATTTAGGTTTCCCAATTATTTCAGAGTATATAATAGCTTTTTGAGACTTTCTTTCCCCTTCATGCAAATTTTTTTGTTTTTCTTTCTATTAATTCATCTAAAGTTAAAAGATCTTTTCTCATTGATACTCTTTCAGTCTTTTTAGAATTGTACATTTGACTTTTCCTTCAATAGAAGAATTCATAATACTTTGACCTTCAAAAGAAGTTGTCATTGCAGTTTTCCTTCGTAAGAATAATTCTCTTGACTATTACCTTCTATGCTAGTAGTCATTACACTTGTACCTTCTGGACTTTCAAAATCATCATATGATTTTTGAATATTTATTAACTCTTATTCTTAGATTTTGACTTTGTTTTAGATGAACTATTTATATAATCTCTATTATAATCATCGGTACTCACTTCATTAATTTGACTTTTTTTATATTATTAATCTCAGATTTTAAATCTTCAATAAAAGATAAAAAGCTAGTTTCTTTTTCATAGAAATTCACCCTCTATTCTGAAAGTGATTCTCTCATTTTAGTATCAGATTTTTAAATTCTTTAACTTTTTCATATTCATACACAGAAATATTTCCTTCTTCAAAAGCTTTTGCAATAGCAAGAGGAATTCTACTTTCTGATTCAACAACTTTAGCTTTCATTTCTTCAATCTTAGCTTTATTTTCTTGTTCAACTGCAACTGCCATTGCACGTCTTTCTTCTGCTTTGGCTTGAGCTATTTTTGTCAACTTCTGCTTGATCAGCTTGTAATTGAGCTCCAATATTTCTACCTATATCTACATCTGCAATATCAATAGATAAGATTTCGAATGCTGTTCCCAAGTCAAGACCTTTTTTAAGAACTGTTTCTGAAATTGCATCAGGATTTTCAAGAACTAAGCTATGTCTTTCAGCGCTACCTACAGTAGTAACTATACCTTCTCCAACTCTAGCTATGATTGTTTCTTCTCCTGCACCACCTATAAGTCTTGATATATCAGCTCTAACTGTAACTTTAGCAATAACTATAACTTCTATACCATTCATTGCAACTGCTGCAATTTTTGGTGTATTGATAACTTTAGGATTTACACTAACTTGAACAGCTTCCAAAACATCACGTCCGGCAAGGTCAATAGCTGTTGCCATTTCAAAAGTCAATTCAATATTTGCCTTTTGAGCAGCAATCAAAGCATCAACAACATTATTTACATTTCCACCAGCCAAATAATGCGCTTCTAATTCTGAAATGTTAATTCTAACATTAGCTTTTGTCGCTTTAATCAATGGATAAATAATCTTTGACGCTCTAACCCTTCTTAATTTCATCCCTATAAGATTTGATATCTTAACTTTAACTCCACTAAATAAAGCTGTAATCCAAAGACCTACAGGTACAAAATAAAAGAATCCAAACACCAAAAACCACAACTAAAATAACAATAGTACTATTAGTATTTGGTAACAATTTCATAACTGTTTTGCGGTAAAATTCTCATAATTAAACCCTCCAAAAATATATTTACACCTTCGTGTATAATTTAATTATATCACTTTTTATAAAAATTTCAATAAAAAGAAATCAATTTTTACTGATTTCTATATATCACTTGTTTCACATTTAATCTTAGCTCTTATTTCATTATTATTGATTTCAAGTTCATCTACTAGATGTTCAACTATTCTAAGTCCTCTACCTGAAGTAGTCATATTTATATCCCTATTTTCATTAAAGATATAATTAATACCATCACCTTCATCTTTTACATTTATATGAATACAGTCCATGTTTTCACAAACTTTTAAATTAATTCCCTTTTCTCTATTACATTTATTTCCATGTTCATAACTATTAATTACAATTTCATTAATAACAATTCGGATATTAAACATTATTTCTTCATTTCTAATAACACTTGATAGTTTTTTTCTAAAACATAAGATACTGCTTTATCTATATCATCCAAATCGCTCTTAATAACCTTTATATATTCAAAAGTCCATTTTTCTCCTAATTCTTAATAACTGATATATACCCAACCAAAAATAATTTTTAACATTTTTCATTATTATTTGCATATTTAAATGATTTTTTTAATATAATATATACATTATGAGGGTGATGAAGATGTTTTTAAAAAAATAAAAATATATATAAAATTGATTTATTTATTCTTGTTTCTTTAGTTTTAATTATTTTAATAGGTTTTACTTAATTTATATAGTGCTACAATTGGTTTAAAAAGAAATTTTTATGTTATCACAAATAATTGCAACACTTTTAGGGTTCATACTAATGTTTGTGCTTAGTGCAGTTAATATACAATTCTTAAAGAGGTTATATTTACCTATTTATATAATCTCTATAGGATTACTAGTTTTAGTACTTATAATTGGAACAGGAGATTCAGTTGGAGCTAGAAGTTGGATAAAATTTGGACCTATATCTTTTCAGCCATCAGAATTTGTTAAATTAGCAATGATAATTTGTTTAGCTACAGTTATTGATAGTTCCAAATTAAATGAGCCAAAAAACATTAATAAAGGTTTTAGCTTTTGCATTTTTACCAGTTGGATTAGTCCTCATGCAACCAGATTTTGGTACTGCATTTGTATTCATTTTAGTTATCGGAACTATGTTATTTGTAGCAGGAATTAGCTTGCGACTAGTTGTGTATACATTACTAGCTGCTATAGCAAGTTTGCCTATTTTTTATTTTAGTTTATCTCCTTACCAAAAATAGAATTCTGAACTTTTTACATCCAGAAAGAGATATATCCAATACTGGGTATCAAGCTGTTCAGGGTAAAATCGCTGCTGGCTCTGGTAAATTTATCGGAAGAGGACTCTTTAAAGGACCTCAAAATCAATTTAATTTTATACCTGAAAAGCAAACAGACTACATTTTCCCTGTTTTTGTTGAAGAAATGGGATTCGTTGGAGGAACTATACTAATAAGTTTATACACTATTATGTTATATAGATTTATTAAACTTTCAAAAACAATTAACAAGTTCAATCAAATGTTAATTATTGGAATATTTGCAATGTTTTTAGCTCACATATTTGAAAAATATTGGAATGACAATAGGTCTAATGCCCTATAACAGGAATTCCATTACCATTTTTGAGCTATGGTGGTACTTTTCAACTCGTAAATTTAATAGCTATGGGAATAGTATTATCAATATCATGTGAAAAACTCCACTTGATTTTATGTAAAAATATTATTACTATTCATAATAATAATTTATTTAACAATTAAAAAACTCGGTATATACCGAGTTTTTTATAATTCATAATAATTTTTCAGTGGAAGAGATAATCAACAACCCTTACAACTTTTATCCCCTCTAAATACACCCTAGGAATTCTCATATTTATTCTACAAATTAAATCATATACATTTTGTATTTGCAATCTTAGCTATCTCAAAATATATCAAGTTTCATATCTTTATATTTCCCCATACAGCAAGACTGTATCACCAATTTTTACGTCATCAATATCAGATACATCTATCATTGTTTGATCCATACAAACTCTTCCTAATATTTTAGCTTTTTTTATTATTAATTATAACATATCCTTTATTACTTAATTCATATGGATATCCATCTGCATAACCTACAGAAATTGTTGCTACTTTTTATTGTTTTATCAGCACAAAAGGCTCTACCATATCCTACTGTATCACCTTTATGAATATATTTTATATTACTTACAGTACTTACAAAGCTTACAACAGTATCCATTTTAATTTTAGAATTATCTTTACATACTCTGAAGGATAATGTCCATAAATACCAATTCAACTCTTACCATATCATAATAATAACTATGAAGAAGCGAACCTCCGTCATTAGCAATATGTAACATAGGAACTTTAAGTTTTTCATTTACTAAAAATATGTTTAACTTTTTTCAAATCTTTCTACTTGTAATTTAGTAAAAGAATAATCTTCAATATCTGAAACACATAAGTGAGTAAACATTCCTTTAACTATAATATTTTTCATAGAATAAATTTCTTTTAAATAATCTTTAAGTTTCTCGTCAATTAAAAACCAAGTCTATTCATTCCTGTATCAATTTTTATGTGAATCTTACATTTTCTACATTTAGCAGATATTTCGTTTTAGTTCTCTTATCATTCCTATATTATAAACAGTTAATTCAACATTATTTTTAATTAACTTTTCAAATGAAACATTTGGAACATAACCTAAAATTAAAATTGGCAATTTAATTTTCTTTTTCTAAAGCTCCATAGCCTCTGAAAAATTTGCTACACAAAAATAGTCAACATCCTTGTTTTTGTAAGAATTCTGCAACAGTACAAGCACCAAGACCATACGCATTTGCTTTTAAAACAATACCAACTTTAGCTACTTTCATTACATTTCTCTTTAATTTTTAAAAATTGTCCTTTAATTTATCTAAATCCACAAAAATTAATGATTGATTTTTCATACATAATATCACTTCCTAATAAATTTAATTGCCTTTGGTAAATACTTGATTATATCTGATGCCACTAAAGAGTCTTCTCCTATTTCTTCTTCAGCAAAATCTCCAGATAAGCCATGTAAAAATACTCCCAGTTTAGCTGACGCAAACGTATCTAATCCTTGACCTAAGAAAGATAAAATAATCCCCGTCAAACAATCTCCGCTACCTGCAGTTGCCATTCCAGAATTACCAGTTTGATTAATAAACATTTCTTCACTTGATTTAACAATTGTATTCTTACCTTTTTAAAAACTAGAGTAAAAATTTGTATTATTCTTATAAAACTTATTAACACAATCTTCTCTATTTACTTTAATTTCATTTTAAATCGTATGAGGAGAACCTTGAAAACTCAGCTTCATGAGGAGTTATAATAATATTATTTCTATTTATAATATCAAAATCTATATCTTTTAAAAATATTGCATCAGCATCTATTACGATTGGTTTTTATATGTTTTAAAAATGATTTCTAATAATTGTAAATTTTTCTTTATTTCTACCCAATCCACAACCTATTGCTATTGCATCTAAATTACTAATTTTATAAAGTATTTCGTCAATATATTTTAAGTAAAACATCCTTTATTATCATCAGAAATTGGTAATATAATATTTTTCAATTGCTTTTTACTTCTAAAATATCTGAAATAGATTTAGGACAAATATTATAAACAAGCCTCACTTCCAGTTCTAAGAGAAGATTTGGCGCACAAGTCAACACTTCCGCTCATTCCAATACTTCCACCAATAATTCCAACTTTCCCAAAGTCACCTTTATGTCCATCTTTTATTTCTACTTGGCATGAGTTTCTTTATTTCATAAACATCTATATTTTCATATTTAACATTTAAAAGTTTTACTTCTACAACTGCAATAGCATAATCTCCATCATGAGAAACTGAACATGAAATACTTCAATAACTATTTCATTGTGAATAATTAAATCAGGTTTTCCGGAAAAATTATGTATAATTTCAACATCTATAGGTCTAACTTCCAAAGCCAGTTTCCAATAGCCTTAACAAATGCTTCTTTTAAAGAAAATATTCCAGCAATAGTCTCATCCCTATTTCCAGTATTTAATATATAATTAGTTTCATCATAAGTAAAATATCTATCTAAAAACTTGTCTATATTTTTCATATTTGAAAATCTAGAAATATTACAAATATCTATACCTATCATTATTCAAAATCATCCACTTCTACAAAATTATTTTTCTAAAGAATTATATAAATCTTCATAATTTAAAGCTAATATTTCTTCAGGTTGATCTACATTTTTAGAAATATCTTATTTTATTCTCAATTTCTTTCATACTTTTAAAAGTAATTAAGTTTGGAGAATAGGAATTACAAATAAACTCCATTACTACATAAGAAATATCCATTTTAATTTACTCTTATCTTCATTTGATATAGTTAAATCATCTACAGCTCTTTTTACTCTCTTTACAACTGCATAAACTATAAATTCGAGAAAACAATACAAATTCTTCGGAAAATCATTCTCTTCAATATCCTCGAATTACTGAGAAAATTAAATTCCATTTAAAATCTTTATTAACTAGATCTAAAAAGACCTAATCCAAATTTTCACATAAATCATTTTTAAATTCAATAGTATTAACAATTTCAAAAAGTTTCTCCAATTATAATTGTCCTAGAATTTTGCAATCTATTCAATCTATTTAAAAATTTAACAAAATAATCTTCGTATTTCATTGAATTATAATACTTGTTCTTAGAAAATATATAATCAACATATGATATCAGCACAGTCTTTAAAGTCTACAACAAATCCTGTACTTTCCTTTATTTTAACAGAATATAAATCATGTAACATCTTCGATACAATTGTTTTTAATTGAATTTTTGAAGAATCATAGTTACTCTTATCTTCAACATTTTTAAATGATTGTATACACTTTGAAGTTGATTGTCTATCATCGACAAATTTGCCTTAATAGAAAACATAATAGAACGAATAAAATCTTCTGTAATCATATAATTAAAATTTCTATATAATACTCTGTGATCTATCTCTCCCCAAAATATATTTACTAAAGATTTTATTTGAAGTTCAAAAATTTTACAAAATAGTCACCTTCAACAACGTAACGGCCATCTATTTTATAAATCTCAAGCCATGAAATGTTGGCTGTTTTTCACTTAAATTCAATTCTATATTAGAATTTAATTCACTCCTAAAATAACCATCTTCTAATTGAATAGTAAAATTTTTAGAAATTTCATCATAAATTTTCTGTTCATCATCAATAAATCTACATTCAACTCTAATTCCTATTAAATCAGGTAGATTTTCAATTGCAACTTTATGATTTGGATATTTGTAATAATAATTGTTTTCTTAATAATTTTTCCCTAATACTATCTCTCACTCTTAATTCTAGCGGTTGTATTTATAAAAATCGCAATTCAAAAATATCATTAAAAATTTTTAATGCATCTGAAAGAAGTGGTTATAAATTCAATATTATTATCCATATGTTCTATTGATTTTTCTAAAAATTGAAATATTTCAAGCTTCACACCTCCAATCACAAAAATATTTTACCATAGATTATTAATATTTACAATGATATACCTTGAGACTGCATAAGCAGTCTTAATTTTATCAAAAGTATCTACAACTTTTAACCTATTTAATCCATCAATTAACATTTCTTTATTACATACTATATTCATTCTAAAGAAAAAGTCTTGCATTTTTCTCCATAGTTTATTCCGGAGTTAAGTAATAATTTACCTTCATTTATTAGTTTTTGATGTAATTTATCATGATCAATATCAAACTCTCTAAGGTCTAACCACAATAAGAAACTAGCTTTGAGGTCTTTTTACTTTAACTTTTGGAATTTCTCTTTTTAATAAAATCAATTGCAAAATCAATATTATCCTCAATATAACTAATACATTCTTTCAAACCATTGTTTTCCATAAGTATATGCTGCAACAAAACCTACCGCTGCAAAACTTGCCATATGGAAAAATTTCCATACCCTACAAGACCTTTCAATAAAACTATTTCTTAACTTTTCATTAGGGTATAATTGCAACAGATTGAGAAAAGTCCAGCAATATTAAAAAGTTTTACTAGGCGCTGTTAAAGTAACAGTATTATTTAAAAATCTTCATTAATGGAAGCTATTGGAATATGCTTATAATCTTTAAGGATTAAATCGCCATGGATTTCATCTGAAACCATTAATACGTTATGTTTTCTACAAATTCTTCCATACTCTTCTAACTCTTCTTTAGTCCATACCCTTCCTACTGGATTATGAGGACTACATAATATACTTAACTTAACGTTATTTTCTATTATTTTCTTTTCAAAAATTTTCAAAGTCTATTACATATTTATCTTCTAATTCAACTAGTTCATTTTTCAACAACAATTCTTTTTATTTAATTCAATTACATTAAAGAAAAGGAGGATATACTGGAGTATTGATAATAATGTATCTCCTTCTTTTTGTGTTTTTAAAATTGTATTTGCTATTCCTGGAACTACTCCTGGAACAGGAACTATCCATTCTTTTTATTTCCCAGTTATCTTTTTGCCAATCTATAAATGATGTAAAAATTTTTTTCACGAGGACAATCATATCCTATTACACCATTTGAAATTGGTTTTTTTAAAGCATCTAAAATTTCATTACAGCATTTAAATTCCATATCAGCAATAGACATAGACAAAATTGAATGATCATTTTTAGGTGCTCCTGCTGCTATCATATTATTCCATTTTTCAGCATGTGAATTTTCTATCTACGATTCGTCAAAATCATAACATTTACTCATAATATCATCTCCTGAAATAAATATGCCTAACTATATTAATTTTTAATTTCCTCTATCTTATCTAATCTTTCCCAAAGGTAAATCTATATCATTTCTACCAAAGTGACCATAAGCGGAAATTTGACGATAAATAGGTCTTCTTAAATCTAAAATATCGATAATTGCAGCAGGTCTTAAGTCAAATACTTTCTTTACAATTTCTATAATCTTATCATCTGAAACTTTTCCTGTTCCAAATGTATCTACATAAATGAAAGTGGCTTAACAACTCAATAGCATATGAAATTCCGATTTCTAATTTTTCACAAATTCCACTAGCTACAATATTTTTGCAATGTATCTAGCCATATATGCACCAGATCTATCTACTTTTTGTTGGATCTTTTTCCTGAGAAGCTCCACCACCATGTCTTCCAAATCCACCATAAGTATCAACAATTATTTTTCTACCAGTTAATCCAGCATCTCCCATTGGGCCACCAATTTCAAAAACGACCAGTAGGATTCACATAAATTTTGTATTTTCATCTATTAAATTAGATGGAATAACTTCATTAATCACTACTTCTTTAATATCTTTTTCTATTTGTTCTATTTTAACAGATGGACTATGTTGAGTTGAAACAACTATCGCTTCTATTCTGGTTGGAATTCCATCAATATATTCAACTGTTACTTGACTCTTACCATCTGGCCTTTAAATACGATAATATATCATTTTTTCTAACATATGATAATCTCTTTGATAGCTTATGGGCTAATGTTATAGGTAATGGCATAAACTCTTCAGTTTCAGTACATGCATATCCAAACATCATTCCTTGATCTCCTGCACCAACTGAATTATATTTATCTTCATTTCCTTTTTTGTATTCTAATGCACTATCAACACCCAATGCGATATCTCTTGACTGTTCATTAATACTTGTAATTACTGAACAAGTTGAAGCTTATCGAATCCATATTTTGCTCTTGTGTATCCAATATCTTTTTAAAACATTTCTAACTATACTTTGTATATCAACATATTCAGAGTTGTTATTTCACCAACAACCATTTACAATTCCAGTTGTTGTTAAAGTTTCACAGGCAACTCTTGCTACTGGATCAACTTTTAAAATTTCATCTAATACAGCATCAGAAATTTGATCACAGATTTTATCAGGATGGCCTTCAGTTACAGACTCTGATGTAAATAAAACTTTTTCATATTTTTCCTCCTTAAATTTTTCTAATAAAACTACTGCATGAGAAGATATTCCTTCTTCTCTACCTTCAAATCCTAAATGTTCAGTTGTAGTAGCTTTTAATACTTATATTTTTCAATATCAGTTTCTAAAAACCTTTGAGATATTATTTCTCATTTCTAATATAAAAACCAGCAAGTTTTGGCTTTTTGAGCACAAATTACACTGTCAACATTACCAATTTTATATCCTTTTTCTTTCATAAGTCTAATAACTTCTTTAGTCATTATCAATGAACTTATATCTTTATACTTAGGATCATTATCTGGAAATAATTTTCCTATATCACCCAAACATAAAGCGCCAATTATTGCATCATTAATAGCGTGTACTAAAACATCCGCATCACTATGTCCTAAAAGACCTTTATCATGTTCTATTTTAACTCCACCTATTATTAAATCACGCAACCACCAATTCATGAACATCAAATCCAAGTCCAATTCTCATAATTAAATACCTCTTTCTAATAATACTCTAGCATAAAAATATCTTCTTTAGTTGTAATTTTTATATTTGAATATTCTCCTTCGACAAGTTTAATTTTTAACATTTAAATTTTCAACAATTGAAGAATCATCTGTTTGCAAATCTATTATCTTTAAAAAATTTCTTGTATCCTTCTAAAATAACTTCCCTTACTAAAAAGCCTGAGGGTTTGAATATTATATAAGATCTTCTATCAGGAGTAGAAATTACCTCAAACTCATTAGAAACAACTTTAATTGTATCTTTGATTTAACTCCTGTTATTACAGCTTTATAATTATCTAGTTCATTTATTACATTTTAAAATAGTACTGATTAGAGGCCTTTGCACCATCATGACATAATACAAAAATCTGAGTTATTAGATACTTCTAAAAGACCATTAAAAGTAGACTCCTCCCTAGAAGGCCTCCCTCAACTAATTTTATGCTTAAATAGAATTTTTAGTATATTTTTGAAATCTTCAAAAACTCTTTTTCTGGTTACTAAAATTATTTCATTAATCTCAGGTATATCTATAAAAAGCGCTAATAGTTCTTTCAATAACTGTTTTTCCGCACAAATCTAAAAATATTTTATTTGCATCTAAACCCATTCTATTTGAGGACCCGCAGCAACAATTATAGCAGAAATGTCAATAATTCCACCTCGACCTATATTGTATCATATTTTAAGTTTCTTTTCTCTATATTTAAAAAGCAAATTTTCAAAAGTAATATTAAATAAATTTAGAAAGATTTACTAAGTAAAAAAATATAAAATATAAAAAGCGATGAATAATCACCGCCTTTTTAAAAATTATTTTACAAGTTCATATTGATATTGTTTAACACCTTGTGCATTAAATACGATTAGTATAACCTAATTTTTAATTTTTCTAAAAGCTTTACCACTTTTTATTTCCAGTGTTGCAATAAAGAATAATTTTTGTGTCTTTTTGAGAATTTAGCTTCAATTTCCTTTTCAATTACATCTTCTGGAATGCTAAGAGCATCTTTAATATGTCCTTCACTGTATTGTGCAGTGGGTCTAACATCAATTACTGTAGCACCTGTTCTTCTAAAGAGTTTCCCCTTTCATAACTTCTGTCACTTTCAGCTTTATTGTCAGCTGTTTTGTTATCCTCTTTGCTCCACAACCAACTAAAGTAGTTGCTGTAACTAATGATAAAAGTAACATTTTAGATAATTTTTCATAATTTTCCTCCTAAAATTTATTCATATAGATAATAACATATAATAAGTTATAAGTAAAAATAGTATTTTTCTTATAATCTACAAAAATTTTTATACTTATTTAACTATATTTATTATGTCATTACATATATTTTTCCAGCTATATTTGATTATTTTTGCTGTAAAAATCTTTTTCATGTTGGTAATTATACAAATTATTTATCTGTTTTTCTAAACCTAAACTTAGCCTATTAATATAATCTTCAACTTCAGTTTCTAATATTTTTATCTGTATCATAAAGAACTGGCATTTTTACAAAAACTATATTATTTGATTCTGTAATTTCCTTTCCAACAAAATCAATGAAATTCTCTAGTTCATTCATTACTACCTTCAAACCACATGCTAAAGCTTCTATTGTTACAAGTGAAAGTCCTTCATAAAATGAAGGCATAACAAAAATGTCACAATCTCTAAACAAATCGAAATCTCTCCTTTGCTCATATATCCATAAAGTTTGACCTTGTCCTTTTAACTTATTTGAATAATCTATGATTTCTTCAAATTCATTACCTGTTCCACTTCCTGCTAGTATTAATTCTATGTTATATTTATCTTTAATCTTTTCAAAAAGCTTTTTAGTAGATATATTATTCCTTTGATCTACTAAATTTCCCAGCATATATAAGTTTAATTTTTAGAATTTTTATTATATATCTTATCTTTTCCTTTATAGCAGAAATCTATACTCATAACCTCCACCTATAACATGAATTTTATCTGGACTGTAATTAAAAACATTTATAATCTCAATGTTTTTCAGATAAAGCAAAAATTCCATCTAGTTTTAGTGAAATTATTGTATATAAATTCTTTATGAATATCATTTTTATATAACTGTCTTAAATCAGTACCATGACAAAATCCATAAACTTTACATTTTAGTTCTAAACTAGCTACAATTGATGACATTGTATGTACAAATGATTTGTAAAAATAATATCAGGATTAAACTTTCAATCACATCTTTAATTCTATTTGTAAAAACATTCATATATTTTTCCAAACTTTCACCTATTAGATTAGAAAATAAATACGACTCATATGGCATTACATCGCTCATTCCCACAACAGGAAATGGTATATCATTAGTCTTAAATTTTTATAATCTCACAATCATCAAAAATTAGTCTCAATTATATCATCTTCGTTCATACAACATACTACTTTTTGAATAAAATTCATAAGTTTTTATAAACTTCAGTTAAATATATTCCACTTCCAGTTTTTGAAGGATATTGACTAATCAAAATGTAAAACTTTCAATATAATAATTCTCCTTACACCACAACAATTTTATTTAATTTAAAAATAAATATCAACTTATCTCTTACTTGCTAATTATAACACATAAAATAATAGCAGCTCCACACGGAGCAAATATAATGTGTCGGATCCATACACACTATATGCTACGCTTGTGTTGAAGCATCATGTAATACTTAATTTGCTTTACCTTTTTAGATGCAGCATTTTTATGAAAAACACTGTTTAGAGTAGCTTGCTTAAGTCTCTTATCAATCTTTCTTAATAACTCATTAGCAACTTTCTAAATTATTTTCTTCTAAAGCTAATTCGAATTTTTAATATAAGCTTTTTATTTCCAGATTTTCTACTTTTATTTTTAAGAGTTTCTTTTTAGTAACATCTATTCTCTTAATTGCTGATTTTATATTTGCCATTTATTTCACCTCCTCAAAATAACAGTAATATTATACTATAATAAGATATTTTTCAAGTCTTTTTGTAAAATATTTTATTTAGTTACTATAAAAATAAAGAACTGTAGAAAATGAATTCACAGTTCTTTTCATTACGATAAGTCAAATAAACTAACTTGATTAGTTTGCTGTAAAATCATTTAAAACTCCATGTTCTTTTAAAGATTCTAAAGCATTTTTATTAATTTTTGTTCTTTTCTTGAAAATCTTCTATTGAAATAAAAAGGTAATTTCCTAACTTCATCATATTGAACTTGGAGTCTACATCACTAACAAAATCTCCATGCTCTAAACGGCGGTAAAATTTTCCCTACTATCTATTAAAAATCTAGAAAAATGAGATTTTTCCAAGTCTACTTTACTTGCAACTATTCCTCTAAGATACATTTCTTCAGCAACTTCAAGAATATCATAAACATCTTGATCTGAAGCTGACTTTTCCTAATTCTAATATTTCTTTCATTTTTGATTGAATCGCATTAAGTCCTTTATATATAAGATTTCTCGGATAGTTATCTATTTTTGTTGTAAAATAAGTAGCATAAAAAGCTTCAGGAAAATGTACTTTAAAAATATGCAATTCTATAGCTCATCATTACATAAGCAACAGCATGAGCTTTTTGGGAATAGATATTTTATCTTTTTACAAGAATCAATATACCATTCAGGTATCCTATTTTGTCTCATATATACTTCAGTTTCTTCTATCAAGACTCCTTTTCTAACAGTTTCCATTATTTTTAAATGAACGTTTATTATCTAAACCGTTAAAAATTAAATATGTCATTATATCATCTCTAGTACATATTGTTTCATTAAGTGGTATGCCTTTTCTTATAAGTTCTTGAGCATTACCTAACCATACATCTGTACCAAGGAGAAAGTCCAGAAATTTTATAAGTTCAGTCAAAGTTTTTGGTCTAGTATCACAAACATTTGTCTTACAAAATTAGTACCATATTCTGAATTCCAAGAGTTCCAACTCCATCTTGTTTTTATCATCTACAAACTTTAAACTTTCTGTTGAGTAAAAATATTTAAAGTTTCCTTTTATCATCCATAGGAATATTTAAAGGGTCTACACCGTCAAATCTCTAGATGTTTTAATTATTGTAGGACATCATGACCCAAACAAGTCAAAGTTTTAATATTCCTACCACTTTATAGATTTTATAACTAAAATGTGTAGTCATAGCTGAGAAGTGGATCATCAGCAGGATACTGAATTGGAGTAAAATCATAAAATCTCTTTTATCGTGAGGAACTATCATTACTCCGCCAGGATGTTGACCACTCGTTCTTTTAACCCCTACAATTTTTCTTGCAAATCTTCTTATATTACCAGTGATCATATTTAATTCTTTTTCTTCTACAAATAACATAACCAAATGCTGTTTTATCTGAAATTGTACCAATAGTTCCAGCTCTATAAACTTTGTCAGCACCAAATAATTTTTCGGTATACTTATGACAAGTTGATTGGTATTCTCCTGCAAAGTTTAAATCTATATCAGGTTCTTTATCTCCATCAAATCTTAAAAATACCTCAAATGGGATATCATGTCCTTCCTTAATCATATTCGTTTTACAATGCGGACACTCTTTATCAGGCATATCTACACCGGATTGTCCACTATATTCTTCATGAAATTCTGAGAATTTACATTTTGGACATATATAATGTGGAATTAAAGGATTAACTTCAGTAATACCAGCCATTGTTGCAGCAAATGATGACCCAACAGACCCTCTAGAACCTACTAAATATCCATCATCATTAGATCTCCAAACCAACTTTTGAGCGATTATATATAATACCGCATATCCATTCTTAATTATTGAACTTAATTTCTCTTTCTAATCTATCATTAGCAATTTTTGCAATTATCTCCATATATTGACTTAGCTTTATCATAACAAATTTTTCTTAATTCATCATCTGAACCTTCAATAAATGGTGGAAAAAGTTCCATTTGAATTGGTAAAATGTCCTCTAACATATCCTTTGAATACATTTGTATTTTTAACAACAACTTCGTATAGCTTCATCTTTTCCTAAGATAAAAATTCTTCAAGCATTTCTGTGGTTGTTCTAAAATAGTAGGAACCTTCCTTTTCTAAGTTTCTATTACCCTTGTCCATATAAAATAACATTTCTAAAAATATAATCATTCTTATCGAGATATTTAACATTTCCAGTAGCAACTACTAACTTATTAAGTTTTTCCCTAACTTGAAAAATTCTATTATTTATTTCCTTTTTAAATCGTCAAGTTCTAATACTTTTCCTCTGTAATATAGATGTTTTAAATTTGAAGTGGTTTGAATTTCAAGAAAATCATAAAATTCAGCAATATTTAAAAATTTCTTCCTCACTCATCAACGAAAGCTCTAAATAGTTCTCCATCCCAATTTCCTGATCCTATCAAAGTCCATCTCTATATTCTTTTTAATCTAGACTTAGGAAATCCACCAACTTTCTAAAATATTTCATCAAACCTTCAGAAATCATTTTATAAAAACCACTTAATGCTTTCATTTCCTTTACATATATTATTGAATTAAAAGAAATATTTCTTGATACAGGCCAACTTGTTTCAATACTGTTTATATTCTTATCAAATACTTTACCATCTTTTTCCAATTATTTTTAATTAACTCTAACAAAATTCCAGACAAGCTTCAGCATCGGAATCTGCTCTGTGATGATTTAATAATTTAACTCCCAATTCTTTAGATAATGTATTAAGTTTATGATTTTTAGATGTGGTAATACTGCTCTAGCAAAACCCATTGTATCTATGAATGTAGGGTTAAATTCAATATTTAATCTTTTACAATTTGTTCTTATAAAAAGAAATGTCAAATTCAGCATTATGTGCTACAAAAACTGCATCTTCAGCAAATTCAATAAATTTAGGTAAAATTTCACTGATTAAAGGTTTATCTGCAACCATTTCATTTTGTTATACCTGTTAATTCTATAATTTCATCTGAAATTTCTTGTTCAAGATTTATTAATTCATTAAATCTACGTATAAGTTTTCCATCTTCAATTAGAACCGCTCCAATTTCTGTTATATTATTCTTTAAGTGAGAAAGGCCTGTTGTTTCGATGTCAAAAACAACAAATTTATTAAATTTTGTTCCTTCCTTGTAATTATACAAAATTCTTGGATTATCTTCTAATAAATTTAATTCAATTCCATATAGCGGTTTAATTTCTCCATTTCCAAATAAATCCATAATTTGTGGATATGCTTGAACAACACCAATATCTGTTACTCCAATTGCTGTATGACCCATATCTTGTAATCGAGCTTTTAATAATTCTAGGGTTTTACACATCCATCTAGACCACTCATCTGAGAATTTAAATGAAGTTCAACTCTCTTTTCAGTTGAATTATCACTATAAACAATTTTAGGTGCTTTTTCAATTCCATCAATCATCATAGCAATACATTTTGAATATTGATCGTATTCAACTCTACCTGTGACAGTTATATTAATTCCATTTTTCTATGGACTTTTTAGTTTTATATGTTCATTAAAAACAGAAAAATATCATCTAAGAAACACTTACAACTCATGGCAGAAGTCTCATCTTCTAAATCAAATAAAGCTAATCCATTCTTTAAATCTCTTATTTCTAACTCATATACTCTCCCTTGAATTTTACAATAACCACTGTTTTTGATCTAATTCAGAGATATTCAAAAGAGGTTCTTTATCTGATATCCTATTTTAAAAATATCAGCATCTTTAATATTATCTTTAATAACTTTAACTTTATCTACTTTTTACTTCATTTACTTTTTATAATTTCTTTTCTTTTATCTTCAAGTTTGCTTTCAAGCTTTTCAATACTCTTTTCATCTTTTGTAAGTAAACTATTTAACATAAGTACTTCTACTTCATCATTAAATTTTTGTGAAATAAATTCTTTTTATATCATTTAAAAACGAATTGAAAGTAGTTTGAATCTACAAATAGAATTTGATATATAAATCTCTATATAATCTTCTAAAAATTTATTCTATCATTGTTAGTAAGAGAAAAAAACCGTGATTTTTAATAGTTTTTGAACTTCATTAATAAATTCATCATATTTTTATATAATAGAAATATCTTTTTGGATAATTCGAATCTATAATATTTTTGAACCGAAAAATTTTACTTCTCGTCCATTAAATATTTCATGAAGTTCTTTATCTAAAATGATAAAGCTCATCTATTCCTATATCATTAGAGTCAGTAAGTAATTTAAAATCAATTTTATCATCACAAAAATAAACTCATCTATAATAAAATCTTCTGACAAGCTATAATTTTACGTTGTGAAAAATAAAAACTTTTTAAACTCCTATACATACTATTCCTCCAATTTATTTATTTCATTAATTAGCTCTTTTTAATAAGTCTTTCTCATCGACTTTCTTAATAATTTGTCCTTTTTAAAAATAAGTCCTTTACCATTACCTCCTGCAATTCCTAAATCTGCCTCTTTGGCTTCTCCAGGTCCATTTACAGGACAACCCATAATAGCTATTTTTCAAATTTTTCTTTACATGTTTTAATTCTTTTTCAGCTTGTTCAACGATATTAATCAAATCAATCTTCGTTCTAGAACAAGTTGGGCAGAGAGATTAAATCAATACCATCTTTTAGAAGACCCAAAGAACGTAAAATTTCTTTTCCTACTTTGACTTCTTCTACAGGGTCTCCTGTCAAGGATACTCTGATAGTATCTCCAATACCTTTTGCCAATATAATGCCAAGTCCAACAGAAGACTTAATTGTGCCTCAAAAGCTAGGACCGGCTTCAGTAATTCCTACATGCAATGGATAATCACATAAACTACTTAAAAGTTCATATGATTCAACACAAATTGGTACATTACTAGATTTTTATTGATATTTTAATTTGATCAAAATTTAGTGATTCTAAAAATTCAACTTGGTCTAATGCACTATAAACAATTGATTCCTTATTAACACCATTATATTTATCTATAAATTTTTGATTTACAGAACCTGAATTAACTCCTACTCTTATTGGAATGTTATGATATTTACAACATTCTACTACCTCTTTTACCTTTCTTCCTCAATATTTCCTGGATTAATTCTTAAACAATCAGCTCCATTTTCTGCAGCCATTATAGCTAGTTTATAATCATATTGAATATCTGCAATAAAAGGTATTGTAGTTAATAGCTTAATTTTCTTTATAGCTAAAGCATCATCTAAATCATTTACCGCAGAACGGCTAATATTACATCCTTCTCTGGCAAATTGATTAATTTGATTAACCGTTGAAATTACATCTTTTGTAATTGTATTTGTCATTGATTGTATAGAAATAGGAGAACCACCTCCAATAGGTACGTTCCCACATAAATTTTCTTAGTTATTTTTCTTTCCATTAATTTGCTCCAAATATTCCTAATCTTATTACATCTTTAAAGGAAACGAATAAAATAAGTCCCATTAAAAATATAAATCCTATCGTATGAATTAGACCTTCTTTTGATCTTGAAATTGGTCTTCCTAAAATTAATTCTATAAATAGGAATACTAGTCTACCTCCATCTAAAGCTGGTATAGGTAATAAATTAATAAAACCTAAATTTACACTTAAAAATGCTGTTATATATAGTAAAGAATACAAACCATTACTAGCAGCATTACTTATTGCACTAACTACTCCTATTGGACCGGATAATTGTCCAACTCCTACTTTTACCTGTAAATAATTGATCTTAATATATCAAACATTGAACTTATAAAATAAAAAAATGAATTTATACTTTCTCTAAGAGAAACAATTATATTTCTCTCCAGTTTTGAAGTTACTCTAACACTTTTTCTTTTGAATCCTCAAATTTAACTTTGATTTCCTTTTTCTTGTCCATTTCTTAAAACCTTGACTATTGTGTCTTCTTTATCTAATTTTGATAATGAAGTTTGTACATCTTTCCAAGATTCAATTTTATAATTGCCTATATTTACAATAACATCCCCTGATTCAATTCCATATTTTTGAGCGATTGAATCTTCTTTAACACTTCCAATTGTAGTTGTTTGATGTCCTCTAATTCCAAATAATGCAAATAGAATCACAAAAGCCAATATAAAATTGAATAAAGGTCCAGCAAAAATAGTTAAAATTCTACCTCCTATTGATGCACCATTAAAATGTCCTCTTTTTGAAAAGTCTAATTCTTCATCATTTTCTCCTTCAGATTCATCTTCACCTTCCATGGCACAAAAACCACCTAGTGGTAATGCTCTGATTGAATATAAGGTATCCCCTTTTTGCTTTCCAATTATTTTTGGACCCATACCTACTGCAAATTCATTTACTTTTATTTTAGCTCTTTTAGCGAATATAAAGTGCCCAAATTCATGGACTACAACAACAACCATAAACACTAAAAGTGCAACTATTATTTTTAAAATCATTAAATACTACCTCCAAATATACTAAAAAGAATATATACTAAAGGAGTTACAAAAATAATACTATCAAATCTATCTAAAAATCCACCATGTCCTTTTTATAATGTTACTAAAATCTTTTATACCTATTTCTCTTTTAATTTTAGATGCAAATAAATCACCTATTTGTGCAACAATTGAAAAGTAATATTCAGAAACTATTATAAAAGTATAATTATATTTTAAAACAAAAATATTAAATAAAAATTAAAAAGTAACAGAGAACCAATTATTCCTCCTATTGAACCTTCAACTGTTTTTAGGGCTAATACTTGGATACAATTTATGTTTCCCAAATATCATGCCAAATAAATAAGCAAATGTATCTGTACCCCAAGAAATAAAGAAAACAACCCACAGTAGATATGTTTCTCCTAGTCTTAAAAACACCCATAGGTACAGTAATATAGATAAATGAAAATATTAATTTCCCTAAATTTACAATATTAATTTTATTAAAAACAAATAATAAATTGATACTACAGAAAATATAATGAAAATGAAGTTAATACTAAATTTTTGTTTTGAAGTTCCTATAAAATATAACACAACAATGGAAAATAAAATGCTAATACATTCAATTAATATGTCGTTTAATTTAAATGTTTTAAAACAACTCAACTAAACATAATAATGCTATTTATACTATAAGCAATAAGTGCAGAACCTTTAATATAGATACAAATAAAGATATTACTAACATCAAAGCTCCACTTATAGTTCTGTTAATAAAACTATTCATTATATTCCCCCAAATCTTCTATTTCTATTTTGAAAATCATAAATCGCATCATACAAATCATCAGCATAAAATTCTGGCCATCAAAACATCTGTCAAAATAGAATTCAGAGTATGCTAATTGATAAATTAAAAATTACTAATTCTTTTTCATTTCTGTTCTTATCATTAAGTCAACATCTGAATTTTCTTTAGTATCAAATATTTTTGAAACTTTCTTCATTTAATTCATCTAAAAGATAATTTTCCTTTTTCAATATCTTTATATAAATTTTTTTATAGATGAAATAATCTCTGCTCTTCCACCATAATTAAGTGCTATATTTAATACCATTCCATTATTATCTTTAGATTTATCAATACTATTATCAAGTAGCTTAACAATAGAACTTGGTAACTTGCTATAATCACCAATAACTCTAAAAATTATATTATTTTTCTAAAATACGTTTCAATTGAGAATTTATATAAACAACTAAAATATTCATAAGACCATTTACTTCTTCCTCTGGCCTTTTTCCAATTTTCAGTTGAAAACGCATATAAAGTTAAAGTTCTAACTCCAATTTTACAACATTCTTCAACAATATCAACTACTCTATTCATTCCTTCTTTATGTCCAGCAATTCTGAGCAAAAATCTATTTTTGCCCATCTTCCATTACCATCCATAATTATACCTATATGTTTAGGTATTTTGTAAAAATCTATATCTCTCATTAAATTTCCATTAATTCTTTTCTTTAGATTTTGTAATATCATCTACTTCTTTGATAAATTTATCTGTAACTTTTTGAACTTCTTCTTCAGATTGTCTTAATTCATCTTCACTAACTTCTTTATCTTTTTCTAATAACTTATCTATAGCATCACGTCTTAAGTTTCTTACAGCTATTTTTGCATTTTCAGCATAGCCTTTAACAACTTTAACTAACTCTTTCTTCTATCTTCAGTTAATGCTGGGAATGGTAATCTGCTAACTTTTTCCATCATTAGAAGGTGTAATTCCTAAATTTGATGCTAAAATAACTTTTTCTATTGGAGTTATAATGATGCATCCACGGTTGAATAACAAGTAATCTAGCTTCAGGAACCGAGGTGAAGCAACTTGTTTAATAGGTGTATCAGTTCCATAATAATCTCACACTAAACTGATCTAGAATTGCTGGATTTGCTCTACCAGCTCTAACTGTTGTTAATTCAGTTTCATAAGCTTCTATAGATTTTTGACATTTTTCTTTCTAATTCATTGATAATTTCTTTTATGCATTATTATTTCCCCTAACTATTGTTCCTACTTTTTCACCTTTTTGCAACTGCAACTAAATTTTCTGGTTCATCAATTCCAAAAACTACTAATGGAATATCATTATCCATACAAAGTGAAGTAGCAGTAGCATCCATTATTCCTAAACCTCTATTTAAAATTTCTATATATGTTAATTCTTCAAATTTTTTCGCGTCTTCAAATTTATTTGGATCTTTATCATATATACCGTCTGTTCCTGTTTTACCAAGTAAAATTACGTCTGCATGCATTTCAGCAGCTCTTAAGGCAGCTGTGGTATCTGTAGAAAAATATGGCATTCCTGTACCCGCACCAAAAATTACGATTCTACCTTTTTCAAGATGACGTTCAGCCTTTCTTTTTATGAAAGGTTCTGCAACTTCATGAACATTTATTGCTGTCTGTACTCTAGTTGGTACACCCATATTTTCTAGTGTAGCTTGTAACCTTAATGAATTTATTATTGTAGCAAGCATACCCATGTGATCTGAAGTTGATCTCTCAATTTTTTCACTAGAACGTCCTCTCCAGAAGTTACCACCGCCAACTACTATACATATTTGAATTCCTAAATCATATACATCTTTTTACTGATTTGCAAATTTTTCAATTGTTTCATCATCAAGCCCATGTCCTACTCCACCTGATAAAGCTTCTCCACTAAGTTTAATAACTACCCTTTTAAAAATCTAAATCCATAAGACAGTCTTTCTCCTTTAATTTTATACAATAAGTGTATCATTTTTCGAAAATTTTTCAATATTTAAAAATATATTTATAAATATATAAACTTCAAAAATATATTAAAAATTAAATTTTGCATTTAGAATATAGATTGAAATATAATTCCAATCTTATCTTATTTTTATCAATAAAATATTTTTATTCTTTATCTTTTTATTTCTCGCTCTATTTCATCTTTAACTTCTGGAGAAAGTTCATCTTTATTATTCTCCATACCTTTAACTGTATTTTATATTGATTAACCAAATCCTTAGCTTCTTTATAAGCATTTATATATTTGTTGTCATCACTCTATATCCCATATTTACTCAAATTATCAACATATTCTATCCCCAAAAGTGTATCTAAAATCGTAAATTCATCTTTGATTTCAAATCTATAATTTGGATAAAACTTACTATCAGAATTTATATATTTTTCCCGTTCCTTACTTCTATTTTTTTAGGTTAAAGGCTTCAAAGAAGGCTTCTTCTCTGTTTGGTTTTTAAAAACTTCTCCATTTTTATCAACTATAACGCCTGAATTTTTGTTCCAACAATAGTCAGGATATTTTTATATTAACTTTATCCATATGAAATACAATACGTCCATTGTCATTTGCTAAAAATACTTTATTTCTAAATTTTTCTATATTAATGTTAGAACTTTTACAAGAAGAAAAAGAATTAAAAAGCAAAAATTAAAATTTTATCTTTTTATCTTTTTATATCTCCATAATTTTTTTCTTTTTTATTATATCACATTAAACTAACGAATTCAATAATCATTACTATAAATTATATAAAAAGACAAACAATAATGTTTATCTTAATTCATAATTATATTTTCACTTAGATTTTTGGATAAACTCGTCAACATTTCTTTTACAACTTGATTTTTCTTCTTTTTCAAAATTAAAATCATCCTTCAAAAGCTTATCAACATATTTTTATAGCTAATTTTAAAAAGCTCATAATCTTTCTGGATATTTAAAATTTTTAAATCTTGCTTCACCTGATTGACGATATCCAAGTATATCACCATATCCTCTTAGTAAAAATCTTGTTCTGAAATATAAAAACCCATCATTTGATGAACACATTATATCCATTCTCTTTTTTTACACTTGTACTTTTATTATTGCTAACTAAAATGCAAAAAGCTATCGTAATTTCCTCTTCCAATTCTTCCCCTAAGTTGATGTAACTGACTCAGTCCAAATCTTTCAGCATTATAAATTACCATTATATTAGAATTAGGAACATTAATACCTACGTCTATTACAGTTGTAGCAACTAGAACTTTTATTTTTCCGTTTTCAAAATTTTTCATTATCCTATCTTTGTCAACAGGTTTTATCTTTCCATGTATAAACTCAATTTTCCAATGTCTTGAAAATATCTTCTTTTTAAACGTTCATATAAATTTATAACTGACTGTAACTCCAATGTATCACTTTCATCTACAAGTGGACAAACTATATAAACTTGACGTCCTTCTGCTATATATGTTTTTATAAAATTCATGTATCTATCTTCAATTTTCATCCACAAAATAAGTATTTACAGTACCTCTTCCGCTAGGTAACTCATCAATAGTAGAAATATCTAAATCACAAAACATTACAAGTCCTACTGTTCTAGGTATAGAGTGTTTGCGCTCATAACTCAATATATCTGGATTATTTGATTTTTAAGTAAAAGTCTTTGTTTAACTCCAAATCTATGTTGTTCATCCGTAATAACAAATCCTAAATTCTTATATACGACTTTTTCTTGAAAATACAACATGTGTCCCAATTATGATATCAACATCCATTTTCTATCTCTTATAGTTTTCTTTTCTGATTCTTTCAAACTTCCTACTAGTAATTCAACTTTAATATTATGTTTTTCAAAAAGTTCTATAGCATTTTCAAAAATGTTGTCTTGCTAATATTTCAGTAGGTGCCATTAAAACAGATTGAAAATCCATTTTAACAACATTAAACATTGCTATAAATGAAACTATCGTTTTACCACAACCAACATCCTTGAATTAATCTGTTCATTTTGTCTATCAGAAGACATATCATTAAAAATATCCTCTAAAACTTTGTTTTGTGAATTTGTCAATTTAAAACTTAAAGAATTTATAAAATTCTAATGTTTCATTTTTATTTGAAAACTAATAGCATCATCATTTTCTTTTTGAAATCATAGATGAGTTTGAAAATATTTCATCAAAAGGCTAATCTTCTTTGCTCTAATAAAACTTTCATTATCTTTTTGGAAATGAATGTTCCTAATTGCACTTGTCATAGCTTTCTAAGTTTAATTCATTTTAGAATATTACTAGGTAGTTTTTCTTCAAAATATGAATTCTTTTTAATAAATTTTGAATAATCTTTTACTAAGTCTAAATTTGAAATCCCTTTGCATAAATGATATTGTGGAATTACACTACCAATTATATTTACTTTGTTTTGCATAGTTGGAGATTGAATTTCAACATCAAAAACAGTTTAGCTCTTCACTACATTTCATATACATTGTTAATCTTTTAGAATTTTGAAATAAAAATATTATTAAAATATACAATTAGTACAATAATTCATTTCTTCATCCATTGCCAAAAATTTTGTAACTCTAATATTCTTTTCTTTCTATTTTCCATTAAAAGTATCTTTTAATCTATATGAATAACTTCCTTCTTCAGTTATTTCAGAAATCTTTTTGAATGTAGTATCTATATAAGGCATATGGATACTCTAATAAATTATTAACTGTAAAATTCCAAGTTTATTTAAAAGGCTAATTTTTCTCTCTATTCATACAATATCTTTTAATTCCATAATTATCACTTACAGTCCCTCGGACTAATTTTTAAAATAAAAGTAAAAATAATAAATTATTATATACTATTGAGCTATTATTCTACTGAGATTAAATAATAGTCTGGCGGTTGGCCACCATATACTAATTCTACTTCAATATCTTCATATTTTTCTTCAACTAATTTTGCTAATTTACCAAGCTTCTTCTTCTTTGACATCTTCTCCGTATATGTATACTTACTATAGAAGAATCGGCATCGACTAGTTGATCATAAGTTTTTCAAATGACATCTTCAATTTTCTTTTCTGAAATTGTAATCATGTTTCATTTAAACCCATAAAGTCGTCTTTTTCTGTACCGCCTTCAATTTCAGTATCTCTAAGTGCGTATGTGATTTGTCCAGCTTTTACATTTGGAAATCGCTTCGAGTCCTCAGCTCAACATTTTCTTCTACAGATAAAGATTCATCGAAATTAAAATAAACAACTAAAAAGCTTGAGGTATGTTGTTTTGGTCTTAATAACATGAAGTCTTTTCTGAAATTTTGCAACTTGATCTGAGGCACGTGTTATACTACTGCTGTTTGGAAAAACAAAAATATCATCAGCGTTAAATAACTTTTCAACTGCTTTTTATATCTTCCAGTTGAAGGATTCATTGTTGTCCGCCAGTTATAATTTCATCTATTCCCCATACTTTTAAAAATCTCATCTATACACCTTCTCCAGTTGATATAGAAATAAAACCATATGTTTTATTTTTCTTTTGCTTCTTCAGAACTTTTAGCTTCTTCAACTTCTTTATCAGTATGATGTAAATGATTATAGTTTGTCTTCTCATATTATCAATAAGTCATGTAATGGTCCAAATTCTAATGCCCATTCAATTGCAACGTCCTGGGTGGTTAGTATGAACATGTACTTTTATAATATTATCTCCTAACAACGATTAAAGAATCTCCAATAACTTGCAAAGCTGTCTCTTAAAAACACCATATTCTTCTGGACTCACTATGACAACCATAAAACTCAATACAGTGTCACATTTAATATCTTCATCACCTTGTTGTGCCTGCTAAATGTTCAGTGCTGCTGGTTTATTAAATTCATATGTGTTTTAATTTCTACAATGTTCATCTCCTAATGCACCTTCTAAAGATACGGTAATCCACGTCCACCAGCATCAACTACTTCTGACTTCTTTTTAAAATAGGTAGAATTTCGAGGAGTCCAAACTTTCTAAAGCCTTCTTTGCAAGAATTTCTTTACAGAACTCAACTTCATCATCAAATCTGGTCTCAGTGGCTTCGGCATATTCTCCCATTTCTCCTAATTACTGTAAGAATTGTGCCTTCTGTAGGTTTAGTGCTGAGTTTATAAACTGCTTTATAAGACATTTCACAAAACACTCTCTTTAATTGTTTTCAACATCAAGAGTTACACTTTCTTTACTTCCCAAAATAAATCCTCTTAAATTTGGAGACAAAATAACTCCTGTAATTTCCTCTTGCCCATCAAAGCACTCATCACTTATTGCTTTTGTTACGTCCAGCTGCAAGTATGTTATTTTGAATTTTCTATGTTGCGAGACTTCATAGTCAATGACATAATAGTACCAGTATCTCCGTCTGGAACTGGAAATACATTTTAAGCTGTTAACTATCTCTTTATTGGATTCAAGATAATTGCGAGCGTACAAATGCCATTTGCACAGTGTTCACTGTTATCATAAGTTCCTCCCAGGTATCTTCTAATTTAATTCCATGAACATTAACATTAACCTACTTTTAACAGATTAAATCCTGTCAAGTTTTCAACATTATATTTTACATTTTCTATGATATTTTCACAAACAGTTGATATTTTTATTCATATTGAATAGACCAACTATGTGCACGTCTATATATACTATTTTCTTCAGTACAACATGAACACCTTTACTAGAATTATCCCAACCTAAAAGTTGATAAATTCATCTTTAGGAAACATTCAGCTAATCCGCAGACTCCTAACTCTCTTAAAACGTGCTACGATTGTTTAACCACAACAGGATTAATGAAAACTTTACCTAATTCATTATGATTCCATATAAAATACCTCCTAATTTATACATAAGTATATAGATTACTATATCAAATATCAATATATTTTACAAATCTTTAATTGCTGCAGTTCATTTTACTCTTAATACAAAAGAAAAATATAAATGCTGCCATACAATTAGAAAATAAATTACCCCAAAAGTGGAATACACTCCTAGTACTTTTCTGTAGTGTAAAAATATATCTTAGAAGCCAAACTCTCATTATACCTGTTAATAATGGCATTTTTGTTCGTCCAAGTCCTATAATACTCGCTTGTTCCAGCAGTAAATGTTCCAAAACCAACCAACCAGACCACATATATGTGTAAGTGCTTTATTTGTTATTGTAGTAATCTACTGGATTCTTTTGAAATAAATCTACAATATATGGATTTAATGAGTTGTAAAAATAATTATGATTGAAAGACAATCACAATAGAAAACAATATTCCATAATAAAAATCTGCATTTAGAATTACCATTCCTATATTCATACTGCTACTTATCATTGTAGTAACGAGTTGTTCCTACTGGTTGAGTAAAACAAAATAAATAAATTTATATTTGATGCAATTGTAGGAAAGCATTTTAAAACGAATTGAACCATATTTAACTACTAACTTTATTAATTAAAAGAGATCCAATATATACTAAAATATAAGATAATACACTGAGAATAGCTAACTCCATTGTATAAATTCTAAAATCAGGTGAGGTATGTAAAGATAATTGCATATCAGATTTATTTAAAAAGATCATAATACATCCAAATCCCTATTAAAAAGATATGACATAAATGATGCTGATACTGCACCAATAACTCCTAGATTTAGTATAGAAGAAATATAGTGTTAAGTACTTTTAAAACTAATAATATGATCATTCTTAAGAATGGTGCTTCAAGGATGTCGTGCCATTTTTATGCTAAATATGGCAGCCATAAATAAAAGTAGTATACAAAAGAATACTAATCAAATGTTAAATACATGGGTTGACAGCTCTTCATTTACACCCTCTCCGAGATTATATACGAAAGAATCCAAACAAATTGGAGAAAGTAATAATCCAATTATAAAGATAAAACTAAAATTTGAACCGAAGCTTGTTTTGAGTTTTTCAATATCTCTTTCCTATAGTTGTCCTATTATTGCCAGAAGCTGCAACGCACTGAGTCCTTGAGAAAAAGCATTTAAAATATTTATAACTGATTGACGAAAGCCAATGGCCCCAGCTATGACATAACCAACTTTATTGTTGAGAGATAAGCCATCAGAAATAGGAATTAAAAGATTGAACAATACCCATCATAAATGCTGGTATGGTTAATAAGAAAATAGTCTTCATTACATTTTCACTTAAAATCATTTCTCTTCTTTCTTCAGAACTCTTGTAAAATGTATTCATAAAATCACTCCAATTAAATTATACCTTAATAAAAATAATTTCAAATAAGACCCTTACTTCGAGATCGCCTTCGCATCGGATTGGTTCTCAGGAACTCTTGTTGTTTCCACAATAATAGCTATCGATTTAACGATAGCTTTTAAAATATTTTAAGTACATAATTCTATATCAAAGTAATGCTCAATTGAGTTGTCTAATTCTTGATTTTCCAAATTTTGCTTGTTCTTGTTCTTCTTCTGTAACAACTAACTTCTTCTTGTTCTTCTTCTACAACTTCTACTACTGGTTTTTCAAGAAGCTACTAATAGATAAAGAAATGATTTTTCTTCATCAATATTAATTATTTTAACTTCAACTTCATCTCCAATATTTAAAACATCAGCTGCTTTTCAATATGATCATAGAAGATTTTGAGAAATATAGACTAATCAGCTTCAACATTTCTTTTAATTTAACAAATGCACCAATCAACTAAATTAATTACTGTCTCCTGATACAACATCACCAACTGCATTATTTTCTAAAATAATTCAAGGTTTCTCTTTAGTCCAGTTATCGTTTAATCCTAAAGAAATTCTATTTCTTTCTCTATGGTACAATACATACAACTACTACTACTTCATCTCCTACAGATCAAAATATCCAGAAGGGTTTCTTAATTCTATTCCAAGATATATCTGATGCGTGAGTGATCCATCAGCATCTCTAGAGTCAACAAATGCACCAAAGTCAGTTAATTTTCTAACTGTTCCAGTTAAAACATCAACAGATTAATTCAAGGGATGTTGGTTTGTGTGGTAAAACGATAGTTTCATTTATAGCAATGTTGTGTTAAAATGATTTCAATCTGTTTAATGGCACCTACTGAAATATTAGCAAGACAACTTATTTTTGAAAATGCTTTAACAAGAACTTTTGAAAAACATAATATTAAAGTTGAATTACTAGTAGGAGTTTGAAATCCAGAAAAAGCTTATAAAGAGAAAAAATAGAAAATAGGACAAGTTGTTATCATAATTGGTACATGCTGTGTTCAAGAAAAAGTCGTATATAAAATTTGGGATTTGTTACGGATGTTTCTTATAGTTTGAGTTAAACAAGACTTTTACTTTCTAAAAATCAAATAATCCAGATATATTGATTATGGAATTACCTTCCTATACCTAGAACAGTGGACATAATGTTTTGTGATTTGAATGTTCTACTATTGATGGGTTACCTGGCACAATGGATGAGAATTATGAAATGAATACATGAATTTTATAAAAACATATATCAGAAGGACGTCAAGCTTATAGTTTGTCCATAGATGAGAAGTGATACATTGGAGTTACAGTCAGTTATAAATTTATATGGTTAAAGAAAGATATTTTCGAACATTGAAATTGAGTTTATACATGGAAAGATAAAACCTGTTGACAAAGATAGGATAATGAAAAATTTTTGAAACGGAAAAATAAAAGTTCTAGTTGCTACAACTGTAATAGAAGTAGGTAATGTTCCTAATTCTAATATAATGGTAATTTATAATGCTGAAAGATTTGGACTGGGTCAGTTACATCAACAGGGAAGAATTGGAAGAGGAAATTACGATAGCTTTGCATTTTAGTTAGCAATAATAAAAGTACAAAGTGTAAAAGAGGCTGAACCTGTGTGTGTTCATCAAATGATGGTTTATATTTCAGAACAAGATTTTTACTAAGAGGATATGGTGATACTTGGATATCGTCAATCAGGTGAAACAAAGATTTAAAATTTTAAATATCCAGAAAGATTATGAGCTTTAAAATTAGCTATAAAATATGTTGATAAGCTTTTTGAAGGACCAATTTTAATTTTGAAAAAGAAAAGAAATAAGAATTGTAAAAGAAATGACGAGTTTATCCAAAATCTAAGGTAGTAATTATGAATTAAGATAAACATTATTGTTTGTCTTTTTTATATATTTATAGTAATGATTAATTCGTTAGTTTAATATTGATATAATAAAAGAAAAAATTATGGAGATATAAAAAAGATAAAAGATTTTTTAAATTTTAATTTTAACTTTTTAATTCTTTTCTTCTGTAAAAGTTCTAACATTAATATAGAATTTGGAAATAAGTATTTGCAGCAAATGATGATGGACGTATTGTGTTCCATATGGATAAGTTAATATAAAATATCCTGACTATTGTTGGAACAAAAATTCAGGCGTTATAGTTGATAAAAATGGAGAAGTTTTTAAAAAACCAAACAGAAAAGAGAAGCCTTCTTTGAAGCCTTTAACCTAAAATAAGTAGAACGGGAAAAAATATATAAATTCTGATATTAAGTTTATCCAAATTATGAATTTGAAATCAAGATAGTTACGATTTAGATACGCACGGGGATAGAATATGTTGATAATTTGGGTAAATATGGGATATAAGAGTGATGACAACAAATATATAGCATAAAGCTAAGTTTGGTTAATCAATATAAAAATACAGTTAGTGGAGAATAATAAAGATGAACTTTCTCCAGAAGTTAAAGATGAAATAGAGCGAAATAAAAAGATAAAAAAGAATAAATATTTTATTGATAAAAAATGAATAAGATTGGAATTATATTTCAATCTTTTTATATTCTTAAATGCAAATTTAATTTTAATATATTTTTTGAAGTTTATATATTTATAAATATGTTTAAATATTGAAAATTTTCGAAAATGATACACTTGTTGTATAAATTAAAGGAAAAGAACTGTCTTATGGATTTAGTTTTAAAGAATTGATTGATAAACTTAGTGGAGCTTTATCAGTGATGGGACAGGCTTGATGATGAAACAATTGAAAAATTTGCAAATCAGTGAATGTATATGATTTGGAATTCAAATATGTATATTAGTTGTGGTGGTAACTTCTGGAGAGACGTTCTAGTGAAAAAATTGAGATCCTTCAGATCACATGGGTGCTTGCTGCAATAATAAATTCGTGGGTTACAAGCTACACTGAAAATAAGATTATTACCAACTAGGTACAGAACAACAATAAATGTTCATGAAGTTGCAGAACCTTTCATAAAAAATGAACGTCATCTTGAAAAAGGTAGAATCAATAATTTTTGTGCGGGTAGAATGCCATATTTTTCTACAGATACCACAGCTGTAGAGCTGCTGAAACATGCGAACGTGTTTTACTTGGTAAACAGGAACAGGTGTAGTATATATAAAGGTCAAATAAATTTGAACACTTGAAAAATTTGAAGAATTAACATATAGAAATTTAAATAGAGGTTTAGGAATAATGGATGTACTGCTACTTCACTTTGTATGGATAATGATATTCCATTAGTGGTTTTAGATTGATGAACCCGAAATTTGGTTACGGTTGCAAGGTGGCAATGGGAACAATAGTTAGGGAAATAATAATGCATAAAGAAATTATCAGCCAATTAGAAGAAAATGTCCAAAATCATAAAACATGAAACTGGATGTGTAGTTAGAGCTGGTGAGCAAATCCAGCAATTACTCAGGTAGTGTAGATACACCTATTAAACAGAAAGTTGCTTCAATTTCGGTTCCTGAAGCGGGTGTTATTCAACCGTGGGATGCATCGTGTAACTCAATGAAAAAGTTATTTTAACATCCGTTTAAATTACACCTTCTAATGATGGAAAAGTTATAAGATTACCATTCCCAGCATTAACTGAAGAAGATAGAAAGAAAGAGTTAGTTAAAAAGATTGTTACAAAGGCTATGCTGAAAATGCAAAAAATAGCTGTAAAAGAAACTTGAACGTGATGCTATAGATAAGTTAAAAATTAGAAAAGATAAAGAAGTTGGTGAATTAAGACGATCTGAAGAAGTTCAAAAGTTACAGATCAAATTTATCCAAAGAAGTAGATATTGATATTACAAAAATCTAAAGAGAATTAATGCAGACTAATGAGAGATGCCGATTTTACAAATATACCTAAACATATAGGTATAATTATGGATGGTAATGGAAGATAGAGACGATAAGAGTTTTTGCTAGAATTTGCTGAACATACAAAGAAAGGAATGAATAGAGTAGTTGATATTGTTGAAGAATGTTGTAAAATTGGAGTTAGAACTTTCAACATATATGCGTTTTCAACTGAAAGAAATTGGAAAAGGCCAGAGGAAGAAGTAAATGGTCTTATGAATATTTGAGTTGTTTATATAAATTCTCCAATTAGAAGTACGTATAGAAAATAATATAATTTTTAAGAGTTGTTGGTGATTATGTGGAGTTGCAAGTTCTATTGGCTAAGCTACTAGTATGGCCGTGACCGATAAATCTAAAGATAATAATGGAATGGTATTAAATATAGCACTGGTAGCGGTGGAAGAGCAGGGTGTTTCATCTATAAAAATTTATATAAAGATATTTGAAAAGGAAAATTGTCTTTAGATGAGATTAAATGAAGAAGTTTCTACGTATACTAAGAAAATTCAGATGTTGACTTATGATAAGAACGAAATGAGAATTAGTAATAATTTGTCAATTAGCATACTCTGAATTCTATTTTACTAGATGTTTGTGGCCAGAATTTTATGTGATGATTTGTATGATGCGATTTGATGATTTTCAAAATAGAAAGCAGAAGATTTGGGGGAATATAATGAATAGTTTTATTAACAGAACTATAAGTGGAGCTTTGATGTTAGTAATATCTTTTATTTGTATCTATATTAAAGGTTCTGCACTGTGCTGTATAGTATGCAACCAGCATTATTGTGTTTGAGTTGAGTTGTTTTAGAAACATTTTAGAATTAAACGACATATTAATTGAATGATATTAGCATTTTATTTTCCATTGTTGTGTTATATTTTATAGGAACTTCAAACAAAAATTTAGATATTAACTTCATTTTTCAATTATATTTTCTTGTAGTATCAATTTATTATTTGCTTTTAATAAAATTAATATTGTAAATTTAGGAAATTAATATTTCATTTATCTATATTACTGTACCTATGGGTGTAAGACTAGAGGCTGTATCTACTGTGGGTTGTTTTCTTTATGTTCTTGGGGTACAGATCATTTGCTTGTAGTTTGGCATGATATTTGGGAGGCATATAGTTAGTATCCAAGTAATAGCCCTAGCAGTTGAAAGGTTCAATAGGAGGAATAATTGGTTCTCTGTTACTTTTAATTTTATTTAATATTTTTGTTTTATGTAGTGCTACTTTTATAATGGTTTCTGAATATTACTCAATTGTTGCACAAATAGGTGATTTATTTGCATCTAAAATTAAAAGAGAAATAAGGTATAAAAAGATTTTTATAACATTATAAAAGGACATGAGTGGATTTTACAGATGATTTGATAGTATTATTTTGTAACTCCTTTAGTATATATTCTTTTTAGTACATTTGAGTGGTATTTGATGATTTTAAAAATAATAGATTTGCGCTTTGCAAGTGTTTATGGTTTGTTGTTGTAGTCCATGCAATTTGGGCACTTTATATTCGCTAAAGAGCTAAAATAAAAGTAAATAATTTGCAGTGAGTGGTCAAAAATAATTGGAAAGCAAGGGGATACCTTATATTCAATCAGAGCATTACCACTTCCAT
>BNJS01000781.1_pt1 | contig 94733 bp, 156 predicted proteins | sample 8540461 | NCBI WGS metagenome assembly BNJS01 (sample SAMD00202454, study PRJDB9452) | human saliva metagenome | isolation source: human saliva | place: Japan | reverse complement strand
CAGAACCCGGCAAACCTCAGTCAAGCAGGAAAAACGGATAAAGCAAATTCGTCATATCAATGAACAGAAAAGAAATTTTGTTTTTCATCATCCACCGAAACCTCGTACCACTATTGTTTGTAACGCCGGTGCAATTCGAACCGCCCGGCCAAACCACGCCCGCTGGAGTCCTTTTATCCGGCATGATTTTCGGCGGCAAACTGCCAGTCCTCATATTGCCGCAGCAAGTCTTGCAATTCCCGGTCTTCCACTCCGTTTTGCCGCAACATTTCGATCAGCCGGAGGCGGTAACGGCTGCGGCTGTTTCATCTTCATCGCCGATAAAGATGCTTTTCAGCAGCGCAAAGCCTTCGGCCAGCGGTTCGCGCTCTTTCAAACGGCCTCTTCTCCACCACCAAACCACGGGCAGCAAGGCCGCGAAAATGTACCGACAATGCCCGCCAGCAAAGCCGTACCGAATCGGAAACGTCCCAGCCCCAGCCGGTGAACAGATTGTTTTGGCTGCTTTCGTCATAATTCACTACCCCTGCTGCCAGTAAAACTGGCCGCTTTCCAACCAACCGCCCCATTTTTCCGTTACGGTTTCGGCAACCATCGCCCGCTCGCTTTCTGGCGGCGCCTCGTTTCAAACCAAAGGTCACGCGTTGCTCGGACACCACCAGCCGTCAGGTCGACGCACCAACCAGGCCTGTTCGCCTCTCAACCAGATTTCCGCCCACGCATGGGCGTTTTTGCTGCGTATCTGCCAAAAAGTGCCGTTTTCCTGATAATCCGCTCCGAGATAGCCGGTCACCACCCGCGCGGGCACGCCTGCGGCACGCATCATCACCACATAGCTTTGCGCGTAATGTTCGCAAAAACCCTGCCTGCCCTCGACATATAAAACTGTCGATGCTGTCGGCTCCCCGATACAGAGGCGGCTGCAAGGTATACGCAAACCGTCCATTACGGTAATAGTCCAACACCTTCTGCGAAAACTCTCCGACCGAACGGCTTTGCTGCGCCAGTGTCTGCGCCAGGCGGCGCGTGCGGAAATTGCCCGAATGCGGCAGACGCATATACGAGTTTTTCAAATTCCTTCAATTTCTGCGGCAGCATCCCGTCGGCGCGCGACTGCAATTCGATACAGCGACCTTCCCTGCTGCGCACGCGCACCTATCGCCCAAACGCACGCTCATGCCCGAGCCTTCGCGCACGACGGGATAATCCAACGCAGGCACAACGCCTTTCTGATCGCGCAAAATCATCTGATACGACAACTTGAGGCCGTCTGAAATCCCGGGCGCGCTCACCTCCTCGAAATCCGGCATGGCACGCCATGTCTGACCGTCGAAATCCGCCATCACAATGGCACGCCAATACAACCGCTCCGCACCCGGTTTGAGGCCGTCTGAAAACGTCACATTTCGCCACCGGCTCGTCGCTCTGCAGCGATTGCCGATGCTGCCCGGCTGCATCGTATCCGACAAACCCGTCTTCGCCCGCTCCTGCTGCTGGGAAATACTCACAAAGGCTCGCTGCGGCGTCGCCGACAAACAACAGCGCCGCCAGCGGCGGCGTCAGACCGAAATGCCAGCAAACCCCTGTTTCAACGCGCTGCGCGCATCAGTCCGCATAACACGGCAAAACACGGCCCCACCGCCAGCAGCGCCGCAGCAGCCACGCCCGTCAGCAGCGTCTGCCTGAACAGCACCGCCGAGCCGATTAAAAAACAGCATCGCCAGCAGCAGCGACGCCAGTCGCGCATCGTACTGCCCTCAAAAAGACTTCAACATCACCATCAACAGCAGAAAGGATGCCGCCGTCGCGCCCGATTACCGTGCTTGGCTGCTGCCACCCCAGCAAACCCGCCCCCGCCGCCAGCAGCACCACTGGCTGCCAAAGGCGGCCTGGCAACGCCGCGCGCAACAGAGGCGAAAACGCGGCAGCAGACCGCCGAACACGGCCGTCACCCCCATCGAGCGGCTCCGGCCAGCAGCGGCAGCGACGACCACAACAGCGCCAGCAGCTACCGCCGCCACAACCTTGCGCGGCGCTCTCCTGTAAAAAGACGGGATTGGAAATCAGCATAATCGGTAAGTGTTTTCAGACGGCCGTTGTTTGACGAGAGGCCGTCTAGAAAGCAGCGTTAATGAGTTTTCAGACGGCCTGATGGAATCTTTCGCAAGACGGCGGCACGCGGCTTTTGGCCAGCCGCTTTCACGCGGGTAAAAATAACCGCTGCGGGGCGGTTTTGGGATTTGGTTGCGGGGCGAGTTCAGAACCTACCGACCTTCGGGTTATGAGCCCGACGAGCTACCATGCTGCTCCACCCCGCGTCAGAAGTTGCGTACTATACAGACCACCCCAAACACTGTCAAGCGTCTGAAATCGCCCCGAGGGCTTTTTCAGCGGCAGATTGCATATCTTTTACGAAAACAGGCCGTCCGTTTTCGCATCAAACGGCTTTCAACGCAAAATGCGTATCTCAAAAGCCATCTGACAAAAAGCAACCGCATTTGGGGCCGTCTGAAACGGGTTTCAGACGGCCTTCATCTCAATCCGCGCCTTTTGCAAACGTTTGAACGCATTACGGATATGACGAACAGTATTCAGGCTGCATTGGCGCAGCTCAACCAACTGATTTTGGGCAAAGAAGCCGTTTTGAAACAACTGATGGCCTGCATCCTCGCCGACGGCCACGTCCTGCTCGAAGACGTGCCCGGTGTCGGCAAAACCACGCTGGCGCACGGTTTTGGCGGCGGTACTGGGCCTGGGTTACCGCCGCGTCCAGTTCACCAACGACATGATGCGCCTCCGACCTCTTGGGCGTGAGCGTCTACCGCCCGAACGACGGCAAATTCGAGTTCCATCCCGGCCCCGTGTTCCATTCCTTCCTGCTGGCCGACGAAATCAACCGCGCCTCGCCCAAAGCTGCAATCCGCCCTTCTGGAAGCCATGGAAAGAGCGGGTGTCGGCCGACGGCAAAACCTACCGCCTGCCGCAGCCCTTTATCGTCGTCGCCACGCAGAATCCCACCGAACAGCTCGGCACGTTTCCCCTGCCCGAATCCCGGGCTCGACCGCTTCATGATGCGCCTGAGCATGGGCTACCCGCAGCCCGAAGCGGAAAAAGCGCTGTATTTCCAGGCGACCGCCGCAACGCCCTGCCGCAGATGAAGGCGGTGGCCAACGCCGAAACCCTGCGCGGCTGGCAGCGAGGCGGCGCAGGTGCAGTTTCGCCCAAGCCGCCGCCGACTATGTCTACCGCCTCGTGGAAGCCACACGCCGACCCGGCAGTTTGTTACCGGCCTGTCCCCACGCGCGGGACTGGCCGTAGTCAAAGCCGCCAAAAGCCTGGGCGTTTATGCACGGGCGCGGCCGTAGTGCTGCCGACGACATCAAAAGCCGTGTGGATTTGCCGTCACCAACCACCGTTTGCAGCCCGTGCAGCAGGGCGCAAGCGCCGCCAGCTCCTCGCAGGCATCCTCAGCCATGTGGCCGTTCAGTAAACCCATTCAAGCGGCCTCCGTCAGCCGCTCGCCCACCCTCGCCGCCATCCGCTGCCGCCCGACGCGGCCGGGCGCCGGGCCTGCTGTCGTCGTCGTCCTGCTGTGGCTGGTCGGCGTCAACTACCAGGTCAACCTCGCCTACGTCGCCGCCTTCTGGCTGCTGGGCTTTCTCGCCGTCGGCGTCCTCCTCAACCTGCGCCAGCTCCTCGCCCTGCAAATCGACGTCGCCATGCCGCAGGAAGTGTTTGCGGGACAAGACGCCGTGCTGTGCCTGACGGCGGGCGGAGGCGGCCGCAGCCGTTTCCTCTGGCTGTGCAGTGAAGACGACTATCTGGCGCAAAGGCCGTCTGAAAACATCCTGGCAGCCCTGGCGCATCGGCCAAAACGGCGGCGCATACGAATGGCGCATCCCGCCCTGCTGCGCGGCCGCCTGCGCGTGCCGCCACTGCGCACCGCCTCCGTTGCCCCCTTCGGCCTCACCGTATCGCAATGCGTGTGGCACTGGCCGAGCGATGCCGTCGTCTACCCGCCCCCGTCGACCGCGCCGCCCGCCGCGGCCCCGCGCGACAGCGACAGCACGAGCACCGCCCGTGCAGGGGCGGCGACGAACCCGCTTATTTACAGGCATGCAAGACGGCATGCCCGTGCAGCACATCGCCTGGAAAGCCTATGCCAAAACCGGCGAAAATGCTGGCGAAACGCTTTGAAGAAGCCCCCGCGGCCGACAAACGTATCATCTCCTCCGCGACTACCCCGCCGGCACGCCGAAGACCGCCTCGCCGGCCTCCTGTGCCGCCGCGTCCTCGACGCCGAGCGTAGCGGCGTGCCCTACATTCTCGAGCTGCCGCAGCGCACCGTCGCCCCGGCAAAACGGCCAGCGCGAAATCTGCCTGACCGCCCTGGCCTTGTGGTAAACGGTTTGAGGCCGTCTGAAAGCCGTTTTCCCGTTTTCAGACAGCCTCAAACCGATAAAGCACATAAAGAAAACAATGGATTTCGACCAGACCAATCTGTTACTCGAACAATATATCAACGGCACGCTGCAAAAATACGACCTGCTGTTCTGCCTTTTTCGGCAGCGACGGGCGCAGTGCCGCCGCAGGAGCGCAGCCGTTTCCTGCTCGAATACCTGCACCGCGTCACCGAAACGCAAGACGGCGGCGCGGAATACGCGGTTATCCTGCGCGAAGTGCTGTCGTGCAAAGACCCGCAGACGTCTGAAATGGGTGGCCGTCTGAAATGGGTGGCCGTCTGAAATGGGTGGCCGAAATCTGAAATGGGTGGCCGTCTGAAATGGGTGGCCGTCTGAAATGGGTGGCCGTCTGAAATGGGTGGCCGTCTGACAAAAACCTGCTTCGCAGGTTTTTCAGACGACCTTCTACCCTGAGCAGCAGCACGGGCGGCGGCTCAGATATGGTGGATCACGGTTTCTTGCGCTTTGTAGTCGAGCACGTCGACGTCCATGTCGAGCGTTTCGCGGATGTTGTCGGGGGTGAAGATTTTGTCGGGGTGTCGGCCACGAAAACCGCGCCGTTTTTCATGGCGACGACGTAGTCGGCGTAGGCGGCGGCCTGGTTGATGTCGTGCAGAACGACAACGGTGGTGCGCTTGTGTTCGTCGGTGAGGCGGCGCAGCAGGCGCATGAGGGCGCGGGCGTGGTACATGTCGCGGGTTGTTGAGGGGTTCGTCGAGCAGGACGTAGTCGGTCTGCTGGCAGAAGACCATGGCGATCATGCCCTTTGACGCTGGCCGCCGGAGAGTTCGGTGAGGTAGCGCTCGGCGAAGTCGCGCAGTTGGAAGGCGTCGAGGGCGTTTTTCGACGATGGCACGGTCGTTTTTCAGACGGCCTGCCCTGGTGGTAGGGGTAGCGGCCGAACATGAGCAGGTCGCGCACGCTGATGCGGCTGACGATGCTGTTGTCTTGGGTGAGGATGGACAGGATTTTGGCCAGTTCGGCGGTGGGGTGGCGGCGACGTCGTGGCCGCCGACGCTGATGCTGCCTTGTTTGAGGGGTTGCAGGCGGGCGGCGAGAGGAGGGGTGGATTTGCCCGCGCCGTTGGGGCCGATCAGGGGCGGTGATGCCGCCTTGCGGGATGTCGAGGCTGATGTCGCGGAGGATGGGGCGGCCGCCTATGCTGTGGCCGACGTTGCGGATTTGTATCATGGTTGCGCTATGGGGTTGGGTTGTTCGGGAGGCCGTCTGAAAGGGGTTTCAGACGGCCTTTGCTGTGTTTCGGCCGTCCCCGCCTTCGCGGGGATGACGTTTCTGAAAGCCTATTTTTCTTTTTCAAAACGAGGCCAGAGGGAAGACGAGGCCGCCGGCAAATTCGATGACGACGCTCAGCACGGCTTTCATGCCGAGCAGGGTGTTCGAATACGGTTTGGCCGCCGACAAGCAGCACGGCGGCGGTGAGGAAGACCATGGGCAGGCGCAGGCTGTGGCGGATGTGCGGGCTGAAGCGGTCGGACAGGGCGGCGACGAGCAGGCCGAAGAAGCTCACCGGGCCGACGATGGCGGTGGCGGTGGCGGTGAGGGTGGCGATCCACAGCAGTATCCATAAGGTGTTGCGCGTGTAGTTGATGCCGAGGTTGACGGCCTGGTCGCGGCCAAGCAGGTACATCGTCGAGGCGGTGGCGTTCGCGCCAGATGAAGACGGCGCTGACGGCCATGATGACGAAGCCGGCGGCAAGCAGCTTGGTGTTGATGGTGTTGAAGTTGGCGAAGCTGTTGCTGAGGGCGGCGGTGAATTCTTCGGGGTCGAGCAGGCGTTTGAGCAGCGCCGAAAGGCTGCGGAAGAAAACGCCGAAAATCACGCCGATCAGTATCATCCGCGCCAGGTCGCGGCCGCCCTGCCGCAGCAGGACGTTAAACAGGAGCAGCGAGCCGCCCATCATCGCCGCCAGTTCCAGCGCGAATTTGCCGCCGACGGGCAGGGCGGTGTAGCCGACGCCGCCGAGCAGCACCACCAGCAGGGTTTGCAGGAAGATGTAGAGCGAGTCGAAGCCGAGGATGGCGGGGGTGAGGATGGGATTGTTGGTGAGCGTTTGGAACAGCAGGGTGGACACGCCGACGGCGTAGGCGGCCAGAAGCAGCCCGGCCAGCGTCGTACCGCGCCGCTGCAAGACGAAATCCCAGCTGCCATGTACGTTGAGCGTGAGGAACAGGGCGCAAGAGGCGATGAGCAGAATTAGGGGCAATCCACAGCGGACGTCGGCTTGCGGACGGGTTTTTCACACGGCATGGGCGGGTTTCCCTCATCAGAAGATAGAGAAACAGCACGGTGCCGAGCACGCCGAAAACGGTGGACACCGGAATCTCGAGAGGATAGCGCACAGTGCGGCTGACGATGTCGCATAGCAGCACCATGCCCGCGCCGATCAGGGGCGACGGCAGGGCAGGCTGCGGCGCGAGGCGGTCGCCCATCAGGGCGGCTGACGATATTGGGCACGACGAGGGCCGATAAACGGGATGTTGCCCACCGTCACCACTCACAGCGAGGTAATCAGCGCGACGATAATCAAGCCCGCCCACAACACCGCCGTGCGGATTCAGGCCGGGTTGACGCTCACAGCCTCGCCCAGCCCGGCGATGGTGGGAGCTGGTCGGCAATCACATGCCCAGGCCAGCGCGGCGACGATGCCGCCCAGCCACAAGAGTTCGTAACGCCCCTGCAAAAATCCCGAAAAATCGCCCGCCCTGCCACATCGAGCATCCTGCATCATCCCGTTTTCATAGGGCGACAAACAGCGTCAGCGACTCGATTACGCCGCCGAAAAATAATCCCCACCAAAGGCACCATCGACTGCGCGCCGTCGGCGGCAGGCGCGAGTCAGCGCCATAAACAGCAGCATGCCTGCCATTGCCGCAGCGGCGGCGGCTGACGACATTTTCAGCATCACGCCCGCCGCCGGATAAAACCAGCGTCAGCAGCACCACAGCGCCAAGGCCGCGCTCTGGCTCGCGCCCACCATCGACGGCTCGACGAAACGGTTTGCGCATCAGAATCTGCATAATCATGCCCGCCACCGCCAGCGACGCACCGCTCAACACCACAGCAAAGGTACGCGGCAGGGCGGCTCACCTCATCAGACGCAGGCTGTCGGAGGCGCAAACACCTGCGTCCAACTGAATCGGCCACGCCGATAGACGGAGCTGGAGGCCGGAGAGCAGCAGCAGGGCGGCAAAAAGCGGCCGCATAAAGGGAAAAAGGATTTTTATCATCGTATCAAAGGGATTGATGGGTTTTCAGACGGCCTCACGCCAAGGCCGAATCCACGGCCGCGAGCGCGTGGATGGCGGTGCTGTCGAACACGGGCAGCGGGCTGGTTTCTTCGTTTACGATCAGGCAGATTTCGGTGCAGCCGAGTATCACGCCCTGTGCGCCCGCGTCTTTCAGACGGCCTATCGCGTTGCGGAAATACGCCGCCGATTCGCTCTTGATTTGGTTCAGGCACAGTTCTTCAAAAATAATGCGGTGGATTTCGTCTTGTTCCGCGCCGTCCGGCACCAGGGTTTGCACGCCCTGCGCGGCCATGCGTTCGGTGTAGAAGCCGTCGCTCATGGTAAAGCGGGTGCCGAGCAGGCCGACGGTGCTCTAAGCCTTGCCGTTTGACTGCGGCGGCGGTGGCATCGACGATGTGCAGCAGCGGAATCTTGACGGCAGCTTCGATGGCGGGGGCGACTTTGTGCATGGTGTTGGTGGCCAAGAGCAGCAGATCTGCGCCTGCGGTTTCGAGTTTGGCCGCGCTTGCTGCCAGCACACGGCCTGCCGCTGCCCAGTCGCCGCTTTTTTTGCAGGCGGACGATTTCTTCAAAATCGACGCTGTGCATCACGATGTCCGCGCTGCGGTTGCCGCCGAGCCTGCGGTTGGTTTCGCGGTTGACGGCCTGATAGTACAGCACGGTGCTTTCGGGGCCTCATGCCGCCGATGATGCCGATGGTTTTTCATGTTTTGTTCCTGATGTTTCGGGGCTGCCAAAAATCTGTCGGCAAAAACGTTTTTCAGACGGCCTCTTCTCAGGAGGAGCCGTCTGAAAACACGGATTTACTTGCCGCGTCAAACGCGTCTTTAAGCTGCTTGGTCGAGTTCAGCAGCTCTTGCGCGCCGCCGGTGGCGAGTAGGTTTCCGGCAGGTACACCTACCTGGCCTTTCTTCCACGCCGTTGTTTCGGCAATCAGCGGGTTGTTCAAAACATCTTTCGCCGCCTGTCCCTCCTCGCCGATGGCAGCGGTGCGGTCGAGGACAAACAGCCAGTCGGGGTTTTTCTTTCACATATTCGAAGGAAACGGGCTGGCCGTGCGAGCCTTCCTTAATCGCCTCGTCCACCGCCGGCACGCCAATCGTCGCCGTGTATCCAGCCGCCCAGACGCGATTTGGGGCCCGAAAGCCGACAGCTTGCCGCCGTTGACCATCAGCACCAGCCCCGGCCTTTGCCCGCCGCCGCCGCTTTGGCCGCTTCAAAGGCGTTAATCTGCTGTTTCAGCGCGTCGGCCTCGGCTTTTTGTTGAAAATCGCACCGAAGGCGTCGATGCGCTCGTCGGCGCTTTGGCGCATATTGTTGGAGTCGATGCCCATTTTCGATGGTGGGCGCGAGTTTGGCCAACTCGTCGTAAGCGTCGGCCGTGCGCCCGCCGATCACAATCAGCTGCGGCTGGTAGGGCGTGCAGCGCTTCATAGTCGGGATCGAACAGCGTGCCCGCCTTCACCGCGTCTTTCACCGCGTCTTGCAGATAGGGTCAGACTCAGGGTGTTGGGCGCGGCGCCGACCTCACACCCAACGCGCTCAGTGTGTCGAGCGCGCCCGAAATCGTACACGGCGACGCGCTCGAGATTTTGCGGCACGGCAGCCTCGCCACGCATGGTTTTTCACGGAAACCGAACCGGCGGCCGCGGCCTGCTGTGCGGAAAGCGGGCGCCTGCACGGCACCCTCCTGCTGACTGCCGCAGGCGGCCAGCGCGGCGGCGCAGCACAGACGCAAGTAAAGTGTGGCGGAATATCATGAAATCGCTCCCTTTTGGATAAACAGACACAATGCCGCAAATGCGGCAGGCCGTCCTGAAAACCGCGTTTCAGACGGCCGGTAGAATCAATAAAACGATTTTCATAAAACCGCCCGCGCTGACAATTCGCATCCTTTCGCAAACGCCATCCCGCGCCCATGTCTCCAAAAAGGTATGGACGGATGGCGGACAACCCGTTTTCACACCGGCAGATTTATTTTTAATTTCTGTATTGACAGAAATTTTAAAACGCCAATACAATGCCGCAAAAACCGACACCGAGGCATCCGCCGAAATCAAAAACCGCAAAAGGAAATCCGCCATGAACGAATCCGTCCGCCCCTGCCCCGTCTGCCGCCAAACCCTATCCGCGCGCCGGTGTGTTTTGGATTTCGCTGTTGTGCGGCGCACCCTTGGGCGCGCTTTGGTTGGGAGGTGCAACCTTCTTCGCCGCGCTTGTTCTCGGCGAAATGTCGTTTTCAGAAACCTTTGCCGGCGTGCTGGTTCTGCCGCTTTTCCTGATTTTCGGCACGGTGCTCGGCTTCGTGCCCGCCGCCGTGCTGGCCTGCATTCTGACGCTTTGGCGGCCGTACCGCAGCGCGGCCAACACGTTTTCTGACGGCGGCGGCGGGAGCGGCGGTGTCCGCGCTGTTCGGCTTTGTTCTGCCGTATCTCGGTTTTGGCGGAGATCCCTCAGCCGACAGCTTCGTAAAGCTATACCTTCGCCCTCGCGGGCGGCCTGAGCGCGGCAACGCTGGCGCGACTGGTGCTACCGAAGCCGAATGACGAGTAGGCCGTCTGAAACGCCCGCTGCTTTCCCGCAAATTTTTGACCCATTATTTCTGTTTTGACGGAAATTTAGAAAGACAAATAATGAATACCACCCGCGCATCCCCACTTATCTGCCCGCCTCGCTCGGCCTGTTGTGGCTGTGGAGCGGCCTGCAACCGGTGCTGACCGCGCCGCAGCAATCGCTGGAACTGCTCGCGGCCGTGGGTTTTCAGACGGCCTTCCGCTATCCCGTTTTGCTGGCGGCCTCGCTGTTGGACATCGTCTTCGGCCTGCTCTGCTTCACCCGCGCCCGCCGCCTGCCGCTTTTTGGGCGGCGCAGGCGGCGACGGTGGCGGCATACAGCCTGATTATCGCCCTTACCCTGCCCGCCAGTGGCTGCACCCCTTCGCGCCGCTGGTGAAAAACCTGCCGACAGCCGCGCTGATGCTGTTTTTGGTGCAGGCCGCACGGCAAAAGGCCGTCTGAAACCTGCTTTTCGTAACTCTTAAATAAAAGGAGCAAATCATGAACACTTACCTGATGGTCAAAACCCTGCATATCCTGTCGGCCACGCTGATGGTGGGCACGGGCTTCGGCACGGCGTTTTACCTGTTTTGGGCAAACCGCAGCGGCTCGGTGGCGGCACAGTCGGTGGTGGCCAAATGGGTGGTGAAAGGCCGACTGGTGGTTTACTACGCCCGCCGTGATTTTCCAGCCGCTCTCGGGCTGGTGGCTGATGTCGCAGGCGCATTTGTCCTTCGATACGCGCTGGATTGCGTGGACGCTCGGCCTCTACCTGCTGTGCGGCGCGTGCTGGCTGCCGGTGGTGTGGCTGCAAATCCGCCTGGCCAAAATCGCGCAGGCGGCCAACGAGGCGGGCGAAACCTCGCTGCCCGGGCAGTATTGGCGTTACGCGCGGCTGTGGGAGCTTTTTGGGCTATCCCGCCTTCTGCGCCACGCTGGCGATTTACTTTTTGATGGTGCTGAAAACCGGCTTAGGGGCGTCTGAATACATTGTTTTACGAAAGGAAAAACCATGAAAACACACGATTTTCTACGATGCCGGATGCCCGCTGTGCGTGCGCGAGATGGAGCTGGTTTTGTCCGACCGCCGCGCCGCCGAGTTCGACACCGTACCCGTGCAGGGCAGCGAAGCAATCCTGCGCCGCCACGGCATCAGCCCCGCCCAAGCCATGACCTACCTGCATATCCTGCGTGGCGACGGCACAATGGTGCGCGGCATGGCTGCCGTGCGCCTGATGCACGAGCACGCCGAACGATTTACGCCAGTGAAACTCGCCAATCTGCCGCTGATCGCGCCGCTCTGCGACCGCCTCTATCCCTGGTTTGCCCGCAACCGCTACCGTTTTCCACGCTGGCTGCTGCCGCGCCCTCCGTGTGAGAATGGCACCTGTTATCTGCCACCCGAAAAAGGACGAAAAATGAAACACCCCTCCCCTGGCCGCCCTGCTTGCCCTGCTGCCCGCCGCCCCTGCCGCCGCAAACGAACTGGCGCGCTGCGAGCAAATTTTCCGCGACAACATGGACATCATGGTCTTCACCATGCCCTGCCCCGCCGACGAGGCCGCGCGCCGTGCCGCAGGACAAACTCGCCGCCCACCTGCGCGAAGTTTCCCACTGCGAAGCCCTTGTTGCCGGCAAATACGCCGCGCAGAAAGAAGCCGTGCAGGAGCGGCTCAACGCCCTATGTCGCCCCGCACGCCGAGGGCAGCCCGCCGCGCCGAAGCAGTCCGCAGCAGACGGCGGCCTACTGCGCCAAGCAAAACGCCGCCGCCCGCCAAAAAGCTGCGGCAATACTAGGTCTGTTGACAATCAGCCTTGCGGCGGTGTTTTTGGCAAAAACCGCTCGCAGGCCGAATATCAACAGACCCCAATCCCCATCCGCCAACGAAAGGAAAACCATCATGCAAAACCTCGCCATCATCCTGATGACCGCCGCCGTCTCCCTCGCCGTCAGCCTCTCCTGCTGGTTCATCGTCGGCAGCGGCCTGCGCCGCGTCATTGCCTTTTTGTGCGACGACGAACGCGAAGGCGTGAAAGAAACCAGCGGCCTGTTCTGGCAACGCCTCTACGGCGGCCTCACCCGTCTTCCTCCCTGCTCTACACCCTGCTGTTTCGCCCCAATTTGCGAGCGCAGCCTCGCCGACAACCTGCTCTACGCCCTGCGCTGGGCAGTGTTCGGCGGCGTGTCGCTGCTACTCGTCCTCGCCTACATGGTGCAGCGGCAAATCCGGCTCAACCGCGCCGCCAAACAGCCGCCCGCACCCGCCGACACCCCGCCCAAACCGCCTACCGCCTGCAACAGGCTCGCCGAACGGCAGCAAAACGCACCCGGACAGCCGTAAACGTTTTTCCAGAAACGTCATCCCCTGCGCAGGCGGGGACGGCCTCCGCCGCTGACGTAGGTGTGTCGCCCCAAGGCGACGCACGCGTTCCTGCCACCCGACAGAGGCCGTCTGAAACCGCAACCCACCCGTCCAACCCCAAAGAAAGAACCCCGCCATGAACATCCTGCTCCTCGGCGGCAGCGGCTTTTATCGGCTGCCGTACCGCACGCCGCCTGCGCGAAGCCGGACACAGCGTCCGCACCCCCGCGCACGCCGAACTCGACTTCCTGCGCCCGAGCCGCGACGCCGCCATGCCCCTGCTCGAAGGCTGCGACGCCGTGATGAACTGCGTCGGTGTCATGAGCCGCCACGCCGACATTCTCGAAACCGTCCACCACCACACCCCCGCCCTGCTGGCCCGCTGCGCCAAAGAAGCGGGCGTGCGCCGCTGGGTGCAGCTCTCCGCACTGGGCGCAGACCCCGCCGCCGCCGCCTTCGTTGCCAGCAAAGGGCGCGGCGATGCCGCCGTGGCCGCCGAACTACCCGCTGCCGTCGCCCGCCCCTCCGTCGTGTTCGGGCGCGGCGGCGCAAGCTGCGAACTCTTTATCCGCCTCGCCCGCCTGCCCGTTTTGCCCCTGCCCGCAGGCGGCGCGTTCGACTTGCAGCCGGTGCACGCCGCCGACGTGGCCGACGGCCTCTGCCGCCTGCTGGAAAACCCGCCCGAAAACGGCGCGCCGGTCAACATGACAGGCCGTCTGAAAAACCACCCTCGCCGGCTACTCTCGCCATCCTGCGGCAAACCCTGCACGGCAAAGCCCCCGCCAAAAATCCTGCCCCTCCCCTCGCCCTGCTGCCCCCGCCCTGCCTCTGGCCAACATCCTGAGCAACGGCTTTCTCAGCCTCGGCAGCATCACCCTGCTGCAACAAGGCTCCTGCGCCGACCCTGCCCCCTTCGCCGCCCTGCTCGGCCGCGAACCGCTGGGCGCGGACGAATTCGCCCGCATGGCGGAATCCGATTAAAATCCGAGGCCGTCTGAAAGCCGAACTTTCAGACGGCCTCAGACCAACCGCCAAACACAGGAGAAACGCCATGATCCACGGCATCGGCACCGACATCGTGCTGGAAAAAAACGCATCGCCGCCCTCTACAAAAAACACGGCCGCGCCTTCGCCGAACGCGTACTGCACCCGGCCGAACTGCCCGAATTCGAAGCTGCCGCCCGCCCCACCGCCCTGCTGGCCAAACGCTTCGCCGCCAAAGCCGCCGCCAAAGCCATCGGCACCGGCATACGCGGCGCGGTTTCCTTCCGCAACATCGGCATCAGCCACAACGCCAAGGGCAAACCCGAAACCCTCTTCGCCCCGCCCCTGCAAGCCTTCCTCGACGAGTTGGGCATCACCCGCGTCCACATCAGCATCAGCGACGACAGCGGCACCGTAACCGCCTTCGCCGTGGCCGAAAAAATAAGTTTTCAGACGGCCTCTACCCTTATGCAGGGTGTGTCGCCCCAAGGCGACGCACGCGGTCTTTGGGGTGCGGCGGAAACATAAACAGGCCGTCCCCGCCGGTACTCTTTCAGAGCATAACCGCGGGGATGACGTTTCTGAAAACACCGTTTCAGCTACAGCAAAAAGCGTAAAATCCGTCCCCCAACTGCAAACCAAAGAGCGAAACCATGAACAAACATCTCCCCGCCCTCCTCCTCGCCGCCCTCGCCCTGCCCGCCCTCGCAGCACCGCCGCAGGTCAAAATCCAATCCTTCACCGCCAAATACTGCCCCAAACCCTCGCCCGACACCGGGTGCAGCGAATTCATCGTCTCCCCGCCCCGTCTTCCCGATGCCGCGCAAAACGCCTTTGTCGAAAAACTACTGCGCCCTGATGTCCGCCGCCGACGGCCTCAAAACCCTCACCAAAGCCGCCGCCCTGCACGAACTGAAAAAACGCGTCGATGAATTTCGCGATGACGAGGCTACCCGCGCCACCAATACATCGCCGAAGTCTCCCTCGAAGGCTACACCCCCACTACTACGTCCTCTACCACCGACTACGAATTCTCCGGCGGCGCGCACGGCGCGGGCGACGGCAACGACTACGTCATCCCCCGCAGCGGCAAACCCGTCCCCCTCAAACTCGCCGACATCCTGCTGCCCGGCAAAAGCCGCCTTCGCCGCCCTGCACCGCCAAGGCGTCGCTCGACTACTATCTCGCAAGAAGGCGCCAAAACCCGCCAGGAAATCGAAGCGGATTTTCGACGACAAAAACAGCTCCCACTACCTGACCGACGAACATCTGGAAAACTGGACATTCGACAAAAACGCCCTCTCCTATTCCTACGGCACATACAGCTTCGGCAGCTACATCGACACCCATCCTTCATCCTCCCGCCGCCAAACTCAAGGCATCGTCAAACCCGAAATCCTGCGCGAACTCAAAGCTCACCGCGAAGTGAAACGGTGATTTCCGAAAGGCCGTCTGAAAATAAAGCCTCAACAAAGCCAAAAATCTTTCAGACGGCCTCATCACCTCCTCCATAACGCCCGAAAGCCGCCGCTGCCCGACACCCGCCCCGCCACCGCCGCCATCGCCTTCGGCAGCAACCTCGGCGCGTCCGCCGACACCATCGCCCAGGCCGCAGGCCGTCTGAAAAACCATCCGCACATCCTCTCCCTGCGCCTCTCGCCCCTCTACCGCACCGCCCCCGTCGGCTATACCGATCAGCCCGATTTCCACCAACGCCGCCGCCATCATCGAAACCACCCTCGCCGCCCGCGAACCGCCTCGATCTGCTGCAACAAATCGAACATGACTTCGGCCGCGAGCGCCTTCTGCCAACGCCCCGCGCACCCTCGATTTGGACATCGTCGACTACGCGCACACAACATCCCTCCGACCCCGCCCTCACCCTGCCGCACGCCGCGCGCCCACCTGCGCACCTTCGTCATGCGCCCCTCGCCGACCTCGACCCCGCCTACATAATCGGGCAACACGGCACGGCAGGGCGCGCTGGCCGACGCCCTCGGCGCGGACGGCATCCGTCTCCTATAAACAAACACAGACCCGCAGGCCGTCTGAAAACCTTCAGACGGCCTGCCTGCTGATGGAAAAGCCCGCGCCCGAAGCCGTATAATCCGCCCCTTTGCCGACAAACAGGAACCAGGCGATGGATTACCGATACATGAGTGGTCGAAGGCTCGATAGGCAGCGGCAAGTCCGAACTCGCGCGGCGGCTGGCGGGCTAGTTTCTGACGCGCCTCTACCTCACCGAAAGCCCCGAAACCAACCCCTTCCTCTCACTCTTCTACGAAAACGCAGCCAACCACGGCCTCGCCACCGAACTGCAATTCCTGCTGCGCCGCGTGAAGGCCATCGACATCATCAACGCCGAAGAAGCCAAAGGAGGCCGCGTCGTTGCCGATTTTCTGCTGGAAAAAGACCAGATTTTCGTACCCGTCGTGCTCGACGACGACGAAAACGCCAATGAACAGACCCTGTTTTGGGAAGCCAAACACCGCATCATGCCCGAGATGCCCGTTCCCGACCTCGTCATTTATCTGCAAACCGCCGACGAAGCTGCCGACAAACGCCTGATTTCGCGCGGCGGCGGCACGTTCAACCTCTTCCCCGCAGGCTACCTCGGCCGCATCCGCGAAGAATACCGCCCTTCTTCCACCTTTACGACAACGCCCCGCTGCTCATCGCCAACGACGAAATGGACTTCACCGGCAACGACGACCATTTCGAGCTGCTCCTGCGCACCATCAGCCACATGCAAGGCAACCGCCACTACCTCAACCTCAAAGACATCGACCCTTTTTCAGACGGCCTCCAAAGCAAAAGGCCGTCTGAAACACTCACCACCACAAAGGAACACCCGTGATTACCGTCAACACCCTGATGAAAGCCGACGGCGAAAAATCGCCATGCTCACCGCCTACGAAGCCAGCTTCGCCGCCCTGATGGACGACGCGGGCGTCGACACCCTCCTCGTCGGCGACTCGCTGGGCATGACCGTGCAGGGACAAAGCTCCACCCTGCCCGTCACCCTCGCCGACATGTGCTACCCACACCGCCGCCGTCGCCCGCGGCGCAAAACGCCCTCATTCTCGCCGACCTTCCCTTCGGCGCCTACCAGCAAAAAGCAAAGAACAAGCCTTCGCCACCGCCGCCGAACTGATGGCCGCGGGCGCATATGGTCAAACTCGAAGGCGGCGTGTGGATGGCCGAAACCACCGAATTTCTGCAACTGCGCGGGCATCCCCGTCTGCGCCCACATCGGCCTCACCCCCAGTCCGTCCACGCCTTCGGCGGCTACAAAGTGCAGGGCAGGCCGACGGCGGCGCAGCGCTGACGGTCGACGCAAAAAGCCCACGACGCGGCGGGCGCGGCGCGCGATACTGATGGAATGCGTGCCCGCCGCGCTGGGCAAAGCCGTTACCGAAGCCGTGTCCTGCCCCACCATCGGCATCGGCGCGGGCGTCGACTGCGACGGACAAGTGCTCGTCATGCACGATATGCTCGGCGTCTTCCCCGCCACACCGCCCGCTTCGTCAAAAAACTTTATGGCGGGGCAGGGCAGCATCAAGCCGCTGTCAAAGCCTACGTCGCCGCCGTGAAAAACAAAACCTTCCCGCCGCCAGAACACAGCTTTTTGTAACCGCTTTCAGACGGCCTCACGCAATCGGTGAGGCCGTCTGAAAGCTGCTAAGGCGTCTGAAAACCGCAAACGCCATGCCCGAACTGCCCGAAGTCGAAACCACCCTGCGCGGCGTCGCCCCGCACATCACCGGCAAAACCGTCGCCGCCCTCACCGTGCGCCAAAGCAAACTGCGCCTGCCCGTGCCGCCCGGTTTGGCCGACACCTTGGCAGGGCAAACCGTGCTCGAATGCGGCCGCCGCGCCAAATACCTCCTTGTCCGCTTCGCCCACGGCATCCTGCTGATCCATCTCGGCATGTCGGGCAGCCTGCGCGTTTTCACCCCCGGCCAAGCACCCGAAGCGGGAAAACACGACCACCTTGACATCGCCTTTTCAGACGGCACCCTGCTGCGTTTCCACGACCCGCGCCGCTTCGGCATCGTCACATGGTATGCGGGCGCGGCCGAAACCCATCCCCTGCTGCAACACCTCGCCCCCGAACCGCTGGGCGCAGCATTCACCGCCGACTATCTCCACACCGCCCTGCAAAGCCGCCGCAGCCCCGTCAAAACCGTGCTGATGGACAACCGCGCCGTCGTCGGCGTCGGCAACATCTACGCCAACGAAAGCCTCGTCCGCCGCCCGCATCTCGCCGCTGCGCCCCGCCGACAACCTCACGCGCGACGAAGCCGCCACCCCTCGCACACAGCATCCGCGATCACCTCGAGCGCGCCATCGCCAAGGCGGCAGCACCCTGCGCGATTTCGTCGACAGCAGCGGCAACAGCGGCTATTTCCAACAGGAATACCGCGTCTACGGCCGCGACGGCCAAGCCTGCGCGAATGCGGCGCAACCGTTGTCAAAAACCACCCTCAGCGGCCGCGGCACATTCTATTGCCCCGTCTGCCAGCAATAGCAACAGGCCGTCTGAAAGTGCAGCGCAGCAAAAGGCCGTCTGAAAACGCTGCTTCGTGTTTTCAGACGGCCTTTCGTCCGCCCTGCATTTTGTACGTTTTATACGGTCTATCCCGCTTGTCGCATCGTCCAAGCCGAGCACGAAAACGGCCGACTGCCGCCCGCTGCTGCGGTATTCGGCCTGCCGTGCGGCGGGCAGGTCGGCGACAGAGGGCCGTCTGAAAGCCGCGTTCGGCGAACCAGTCGCCCGTTTGCGTGGAGGGCAAACAGCTTTTTCAGGCGCAGGCTGCGGGCGCGGCCGATCAGGTGTTGCAGCAACGAGCTCGCCGTAGCCGCCGTCCTGCGCTTCGGGGCGAGACGGCAGAGCAGGCCAGGCTCGCCGCTCTCTGGCGCGCCGGCAAAAGGTTTTCAGGGAGACGCAGCCGTAGATTTGGCGGTCGTGTTCGAGCACGGAAAAACCGCCGATATGGGTTTCCAGATATTCTCGGCTGCGGTGCACGAGTATACCCTGCGCTTCGAGCGGGCGGATAAGGGCGATGAGGTCGGGGATGTCGCTGCCTTCGGCGGGCGGATGCGCATAAAGGGGCTTGGGCAACGGCGGTGCCCGTGCCGCTGCGGGTGAAAAGTTCGCCGATCAGGTCGCCGTCGGCAAGGCCGGAGAGGATTTGGCAGCGCTGCCGCCTTTGTCCACGGCGTTGAGGGGCGGTGCGCAACAGGCCGCGCTGCTGCGGCAGGATGCCGCCGTTTTTCAGACGGCCTTCGGCTTCTTCGGATGAAAGATTGCTCAGGGCGGCGGCCTTTTTCGTCGAGTATGCCTTCCTCTTCGATCAGGAAAACGAGGTTTTTCCGCCTGCAAGGCAGGCGGCGGCGGCGCCTCGGCGATGTCGGTCATAGCAAGGTTGAAGGTTTTGCCGCCCAGCGAGGGCAGCCAGCGGGCTGATGAGGACGACGGCGCCGCTGTCGAGGCAGGGACTGCACGGCTTCGGCGTCGGTTTTGCGCACGCGGCCGGTGTAACCCATGTCGATGCCGTCGATGATGCCGAGGGGCGGGCACAAACGAAGTTGCCCGACACGACGCGCAGGCGGCGGCCGCGCTGCGGCGAGTGCGACAGGCCGACAGACAGCGCGGCTTCGATTTCGTAATTCAGACGGCCGCAAACCTGTTTGGCGATTTCGATTACGGTGTCGTCGGTGATGCGGCGACCCAGATGGTAGCGCGGCTCGATACCCTGCGCGGCGCAGGCGGCGCTGATTTGGCTGCGGCTGCCGTACACCCAGCACCAAGCGGATGCCCAGCCCCGCCATCAGGGGCGAGATCGGCGGCAATCGGGCGGAAACGTTCGGGCGTAAGCAGGCTGCCGGCAATGCCGACCACCAGCGTTTTGCCGCGCAGATAGTCGATATAGGGCGCGGCTTCGCGGAAGTGGCGGATAAAGGCGGGCGGCATGGGTTCAGACGGCCTGACGGCTCAGCAGGATGAAGAACAGTTGCAGGATGAGGACGGTGAGGGCGACGAGGGCGGCGAAAGTGTCCAGTTGGGCCCGCCGCTTTTGGCGGGCGCGAGTAGTTTCGCTGCGCGGTGGCTCGGGCATGGGTACGGGCTTCGCGGCGCGGTGTTCCCGATCGTTGGGCACGGCGGCAGGCTGCCCCGCTTCGGCGGGGTGTTCGAGCAGATAGTCGATCTGGCGCTTGTCGAAGGACTGCGCCCGCGCACATAAGTGCCCAGCCGCCGCACCAGATCGATGTCACTGACGCCCTCGGGCAGCCAGTCGATGGAGGCAACCTTTGTCTGACAACAAAATCTTTGGCTTTGAACAAGCCCTCGCAGTCGACACGCATTTGACAAAGCCCTGGGCAACGTTGAAACGGCTTTCTTGCACTTTCAGATAGGTTTGGCAGTGGGGGCAGGAGCAGATGGGCACTAACAGTTTTCCCTTGTGTTTGCGCGGCGCGGCGTGCGCTCAGCCGCGCGGGGCGCCGTAGCGTTCGCGGTAGGCTTTCACGGGTTCTAAAAAGCTGCCGAACTCGGCGCTGTTTTTGCAGCAGGGCGAACAAATCGTCCAAATCGGCAATCGGGACAACGGGCAGGCCGTATTGTTTTTCCCGCTTCCTGCACCGCCGAGAGTTCGCCCGTGCCTTTTTCCATGCGGTCGAGCGCGATGGCGACGCCTGCGGGCGTTGCGCCTTCGGCTTCAATCAGTTTCACCGATTCGCGCACCGAAGTGCCCGCCGAAATCACGTCGTCGATAATCAGCACGCGGCCTTTGAGCGGCGCACCGACCAGAACGCCGCCTTCGCCGTGGTCTTTGGCCTCCTTGCGGTTGTAGGCAAGGGCACGTTGACGCCCTGTTCCGCCAGCATCATGGCGGTGGCGGCGGCGAGGATGATGCCTGCTGGGCCGGCCCGAACAGCATGCCGAACTTCACGCCGCTCTCGATAATCGAGCGGGCGTAAAAGCGCGCCAATTCGAGCGTGGACGCACCGTCGTCAAACAAACCGGCGTTGAAAAAATAGGGCGACTGCCGCCCGGCTTTGGTGGTGAATTCGCCGAATTTCAGCACCTTGCGGCTGAGGCGAATTTTAAAAATCTTGACGGAAATCGGACATAGCCGCGCTTTCTGTTGTGCAAATTCAAAGCGCGGATTATAAATGAATGACGCGCAAATGGGCAGGCCGTGCCGCTTTGCAGGCCGTCTGAAGCCCGTTTTCCTTTTTCAGACGGCCTTTTATCTGCCCACACGCCCAAACCGCGTGCGTTGCTGCGTAACACACCCTTGTATGTTCAAATCAGCGTACCATAGCAACCAAACAGGCCAGTCGCCTCGGAACGCACCCTACTTCAGCCCCGAAGGCCGTCTGAAAAATCGGTTTACAATGCCGCCCGTTTTCTTAACCCGTTTTCACACCATGCTCAAAATCGTCTCCGCCAATGTAAACGGCATCCGCTCGGCCTATAAAAAGGTTTTCCCGACTACATCGCCGCCTCGAGGCGCGGACATTGTCTGCGTGCAGGAACTCAAAGCGCAGGAGGTGGATTTGTCGCCCGAAATGAAAATCCGCACGGGATGCACGGTCATTGGCATTGCGCGGAAAAACGCGGCTACAGCGGCGTGGCGGTGTGCAGCAAACGCGCGCCCGACCGCGTTACCACCGGCATCGGCGTGGAAGAGTTCGACCGCGAGGGGCGGTTTTGTGCGCTGCGATTTCGGCAGGCTGTCGGTGGTTTCGCTGTATCTGCCCAGCGGCAGCAGCGCACGAGGAGCGGCAACAGGCGAAATTCCGTTTCCTTGATGTGTTTTACCCCATGCTCGCCGACATGAAAGCCGAAGGGCGCGATATTGTGGTGTGCGGCGACTGGAACATCGCGCATCAGAACATCGATTTGAAAAACTGGAAGGGCAGCCAGAAAAATTCGGGCTTTCTGCCCGAAGAGCGCAGTGGATGAGGCAAGGTTATCAACGGGTTGGGCTGGACGGACATCTGGCGCACGCTCTACCCCGACGCGCCGGGCTACACCTGGTGGAGCAACGGGGGCAGGCCTACGCGAAAGACGTGGGCTGGCGCATCGATTATCAGATGGTGACGCCTGAGTTGGCCGCCAAAGCGGTAGCGGCGCACGTTTACAAAAGACGAAAAAAATTTTCCGACCACGCGCCGCTGGTTGCGGAGTACGACTATGCCTTCTGACAAGCGCAAAAAGCGGCGAACAGGCCGTCTGAAAAGCAAAAGGCGCAGAGGCCGTCTGAAAAGGCCGTCTGAAAAACGCCGCCTGATCGGATTCACGCCCGCCTTCAAACGCGGCATTATCTGGATGGCCGCCGCCTTTTTGCTGCCGCTGGCTTTGTGGACGCTGTTTACCGCCGCCACCTTCGCCGGCCTGGTTCCCGTGTTCCGCCCGAATTGGGGCTGGGCGCTTGCCTGGCTGCTGCTCGCCCTGCCCTGCCTCTTCAACGCCGCCCGCTGCTTCAACTGGCGCGGCTTTGAAAAATGGAGCGGATGTGTGTCGGCGCTGGCCGGATTCGCCATCCTCACCCTGCGCCGCCGCCATGCTGGTTTATTTCACGCTGGCGCAGTGGATGGGGGTGAAGCTGCTAAAACCCGTCCCGACAAACCGTCTGAAAGGAGAAAAAACCATGCCGTTCGTCCGCAAATACCTGATGCCGGTTCTGCCCGCCTTTCTGTGCGCGCCGCCCTCGCCGCCTACGGCCGGATTGCCTCGGGCAACGATATCTTTCCCCATCATGCTGGTGCTGATGCCCTGCGCCACCGGCATCAACCTCGCCTGCGCCGTCTTCCGCCGCCCGCGCCGCTCCTGCATCTAGCCAAAAGCCGCACTCTGGACACTGGCTGCCGTCGTCTTCTTCTGCATGGTGCTCGAACAGCGCGCGACAGCCTTGCCACCGCCCTGCAAACCGCCGCCAAAAATCGAAAAATTCCATGCCGACACCGGCTGCTGGCCATAAACAACCCCGCCGCAGCAAACGTCGGACAAACCAACCGCCCGCCACTGTTCTATTACCCGCCGTCCCTCCCTGCTCCGACAAAACGCCCTTGCTGCGCTATGCCGACAACGTCGCAGGGAAAACTGTACGACTACGATTTCGTGCAGCACCGCTTCCCGCGCTAAGCCCGTAAAAACAAGGAAAAACCGTGAATACCGCCGCCCCGACCCACGCGCCGCCCGCCGCGAATACTTTTGGGAACTCGCCTCCTCCGTGTTATGGGGCTTCGGCAGCGCCGCTCGCAGCAGTATGGACGCAGACCGGCATGTTCGCCGCAATGGCCGTCGTCCTGATTATGCTGCCCTGCCATCGCCTCCTGCCTGTGGCGGGCGGCTCAGACAGCCCCGCCGCGCTGCAGTACCTCAGCCAGGCCGCCGTCTGGTTCTGCGCCGCCGCCCTCTGCCTCGGCTGGATAAAAATATGCCGAAGCCCGCCGCCGCAAGCCGCGCCCTCGAAGCCGCCGCCAAAATCAGAAACATTCCGTGCCGGACAAGGCCGCTGGCCGGAGAGCCTCGCCGCCGCCGGCATAGCGCAGGAAGGCCGCCCCCGCCTCTATTATTTCCCGCCCGATCCGCCCGGGCGCCCGCAGCCCCGTTTGTTTTATCCGTCGGTCTACAACACCCCGTCGACCGCTATTTCTACGATTTCGACCGCCGCCGCTTCGAATTCCAACCCGACTGAACTTTTTCAGACGGCCGTCTGAAACTTCCGTCGGCCGTTGTTTATATATAAGGAGTCTGCCATGAAAAACCCCTCTTCGCCGCCCTCATCTGCACCCTTGCTGCCTCAGCTCGCCGCCAAAGACTACGCCCTCTACGACAGCCCCACCGAGTCAGCGGCATCAGCATCACGGGCAAGCGTTTTTCCTCAACACCGCCAGCCAGCGCGGCAACATCTGCGACCTCGACGGCACCATCAAAAACAAGCAATACCGCGACGACAAAGGCTGCGTCGTCCGTTTCCATTTCTCCGGCAAAAACCTGGTCGAACTCGAAGTGCCCGAATCCGCACGGGAAGCGTGCAGCGAATATTGCGGCATGAACGCCCGCTTCGACAGCGCCTACGCCGTCCTGCCCGCCGCCTGCACCGAACAGGGCGGCAAAGCCGCAGAAAAACGCGTTTCAGACGGCCTACCGCGCCAAACAATACCGCCAAGCCGCCCAAATCAAGCAGCAATACATCGCCAGGCGCGACAAATTCATCAGCTTCACCGATCGCATGCACGCAGCCAACGACTTGGCCGTCAGCCACAAAAACGCTGGCGACAAAGCCGCCTGCCGCCGCGCCCTCGCTACCATAAAAAACCTGGCTCGATCCCGAGTTCAACCCCGCTACATCTACGAACAAGACTGCCAACGCGAAGCCAAAGCCGCCGCCCACAACCTCAAACTGTGCCGCTGACCACCCGCCGCCATCAGCAGGGCCGTCTGAAAAGGCAAAAACCGGTTTTCAGACGGACTTTGCTGTTTACCCTTTCTTAACAAAAACCGCACCGCCAAACCGTGCTTAAATCCACGCCGCTTTACATTCACCACAAAGGAAAACAACATGAAAAACTCATCCTCGCCGCCGCCGTCACCCTGATGGCCGCCACCGCCGCCGCTCACGACCGCCACGACTACCGTGAAGACCGTGAAGACCGCATCGAAGCGCAAATCTCGATGACCCCAACTTCGACGCCAACGCTTGATAAAGCCGAAAAATCCTCGAACGCCAAGGTTACCAAGTCCACGACATCGAACCCGACGTTTACCGCGGCAAACCCGCCCTCGACATCGAAGCCACCAAAGACGGCCGCGACTACGACATCAAAAATGAGCTATCCGCCCTGAAAATCCTGTCGATCGACCGCTGATTCCGAACCGAACACAGAAAAAGGCCGTCTGAAACCCGTTCCGACGGCCTCCTTTCCCGCCATGCACAGCCACGACCTCGAAGACCTCACCCTGCTGCTGATACGCGACGAAGCCGAAAGCGAAATGTGGATAGACCGCTGGGCGCTCGGCTACCCACCGTGCGCACCGCCGCCGCAGGCCGCAGCCAAAGCCCGCAACAATGGCAGCGCCTCGTTCAGACGGTCTGGGAAGGCATACGCGGCCGCAACGCCGCCGTTGTCGCCCACGGCGCGGGCGTTTCCGCCTTTCTCGCCTGGCTCTACCGCGCCGACCTGCAAAGCCGCGGCCGCCTGTGCAACATCATCCTCGCCGCACCGCTGCAAAGCGCCTTTCCCGACGACGCCGAACACAGCCTGCAACGCGTCCGCTGCCCCTGCCGCGCCGCCCTCGTTATCGGACAAAAACGACCCCGAATGCCCGCCCGACTGGGCGGCACAACAGGCAGCCCTCTGGCGCGCCACCCTCCTCACCGCGCCGCAGACAGGCCGTCTGAACACCCCCATGCAGGGCTGGCAGTGGGGCGTGAAGCTGATGCAGGAAATGCTGCTTTCCTGAGCCTTATAGTCAAACAAGCCGAAAGAGGCCGTTCCGCCTGCGCGGGAATGACGTTTCGAAAACCCTGTTTTCAGACGGCCTCTGTCCGTTGCCCGCCCCTGCGAAAACCGCTGAAACTGCGACCCCGTCCGAAAGCCCTTTTCAGACGGCCTTTTTATCCGCAACAAGCCGCCGCCGTCATTGCGACTGGCGGCAGGCGGGTCAGCGTCACTACGCCGCTGCCGACATACGAAAAAGAACACACATATGACCGTATCCCCCATCGCCTTGCGCCGCAAAAAGCGAGCCAAGCCGCACCCGACCGCGCGTTATTGGAAAAATGCGATGTCGAGCCCTGTTTTCCCAACCCTTTCTCGAACTCGTCTTCCAAGCCGCCAAAATCCACCGCCAGCACTTCAACCCGCGCGAAATCCAGCTTCCACCTTAATGTCCATCAAAACCGGCGGCTGTCCCTGAAGACTGCGCCTACTGCCCGCAGTCGGCACACCACAACACCAATCTGGGCAAAGAACAGATGATGGATGTGGACGAAATCGTCGCCAAAGCCCGCATCGCCAAATCGCGCGGCGCCAGCCGTTTCTGCATGGGCGCGGCCTGGCGCGGGCCCAAGCCCAAAAGACGTGGCCGCCGTGTCCGAAATCATCCGCGCCGTCAAAGCCTTTGGGCATGGAAACCTGCGGCACATTCGGTATGCTCACGAAGAGGGTATGGCTGAAGATTTCAAAAACGCGGGGCTGGACTACTACAACCACAATCTCGACACCGACCCCGACCGCTACAACGACATCATCCACACACGCAAACACGAAGACCGTATGGACACGCTGGGCAAAGTGCGCAACGCCGGTTTGAAAGTCTGCTGCGGCGGCATTGTCGGCATGAACGAAACCCGTGCCGAACGCGCCGGCTCCCATCGCCAGCCTCGCCAACCTCGACCCGCAGCCCGAAAGCGTGCCGATTAACCAACTTGTCAAAGTAGAAGGCACGCCGCTTTTTCGACGCCGAAGATTTGGATTGGACGGAATTCGTGCGCACCATCGCTGTTGCCCGCATCACCATGCCGCAAAGCTACGTGCGCCTGTCGGCCGGACGCAGCAATATGCCCGAAGCCATGCAGGCCATGTGTTTTCTTGCCGGGGCAAACTCGATTTTTTACGGCGACAAACTTTTAACCACCGAAAACCCCGATGAAGACGGCGACCGCCTGCTGATGGAAAAAACTCGATCTGTATCCGCTGGGCTTCGATGCCGCCACCCGCAGCGATGCGCGGAAACGCCAAAAATCGCGTCGATTATTAGCCTGCGGTAGGGTGTGTTGCACGGCAACGCACGCGGTTTTTAGTTTTACGGAACACCGCGCGGACACACAAAAAGGCCGTCTGAAACCCGCCGCAGGTTTCAGAAACGTCATTCCCTGCGCATGCCGGAACGGCCTTTTTCAGAACGGCCTCAGACCATGATTGAAGCCGCTTCCGCCGACGCGGCAATGACGTTTCCGAAAACAAAAAGCAGCCGCAAAGGGCTGCTTTTTCATGCGCAAACACCGTCAAAACGCGGCCGCACACGACTCTCGAACGGGTTTTCACACCTCGGCATAAAAGCAGAATAAACGCCGCCGCAACCACAGTGAGCAGCGACAGCGAAAAATCCACTCCGCCAGCGTCACCAAACGCGCGACGATACGGATGGCTGCTGTTTTTTCTGCGCCGTGTAGCCGACCACCACCAGCAGAAAGCCGATGGAGGAAAAACAAAAACAAATCGTCGGAAATCATCTCGCTGGGTTTGAGCGACTGCTTGGCGGCAAGAATGCCCACCAGCGCCAAACCCATGCCCGCGATCGTGCCGCTGGCGGAAATCAGGGTGATTGAGAGAAACGTCTGTTTGTTGCGACATGGCGTCAGTCCGTTTGCAAAAAGGGGCGATTGTAATGCAAAGCGGCGGCCGAATGACGGCTTGCCAAGAAAAGGCCGTCTGAAAGCGCAAAAGCAACAGCGGTAGGGTGTGTTGCGCAGCAACGCACGCGGTTTTTGGTTTTGCGAGGGAATGGTGCGGGACAATAAAAAGGCCATCTGAACAAGCTGATTAGGGCTTTCAGACGGCCTTTGGGCAAGATGGCGAGCAGGTATCTCATAAAACGCGTGCGTCGCTGAGGCGACACACCCCTACGCATACAGGCTACGCTTGCTCAAGCAAAGAACGCGTGCATGCGTACCGTACACGCCCTACACGTCGGTTTTTAAAGTTTGTACTCGCCAATCGCGTGGTGGCGTAGCCACGCACGCGATTGGCGAGAATGCAAACTACAACCTGCTTTATAAATCAAAAGCAAATTAAGTTCTTTTTGCAACTCTGTGATATTCAAATGATAAATTACCCATACTTTCAAGGTTGGATTTTAAATATTGATAAACAACTTCAGGCCATCTGCTTTCATCATGAGAGCTAATAATCAATCCTTTGACATCCTGATAGTTCCAGCCAAATAACTCTTGTACTCGTCGTTCAAGTTCTCCATAATTGAAATCAGGTCTTTCAGAGAATTCATCTAGCATATCATAGAGAAGATTTTCTTGCTCTTCATCAAAATCACGCTCTAATATTAGACATTCTATGGAGGTTAAACCTGAAATAATCCCTTTTTTCATTAAATTAAATTGGAAAGTCTCTTTTTGATTCATTCTGTCACTCCTTCAGTTAGATTGAATACATGTTATCTAGACATGCCGAAACATGTACGCAGCAAATCGAGCCATAAGTAATTTTTTCAAGATAACATTTTTAATCTCACTCCGCCCCAAACAACAAATTCTCCTTAATCCCCCGAATCCTATCCCGCAACACCGCCGCCTCTTCAAACTGCAAATCCTAGCCGCCCTGCTGCATGGCTTTTTCGAGTTTGGCAATTTCTTTAATCGCGTCTTCTTCGTTGTGAATCTCGCCGACTTTAACCTTGTTCTTACCTTTACCTTTCAGACGACCTTTGCCGCTGTCTTCTTCGTGGTACACGCCGTCGATGATGTCTTTGACCTGTTTTTTAATCTGCTGAGGTACGATGCCGTGTTCTTCGTTGAATTTAATCTGTTTTTTCGCGTCGGCGTTCGGTTTCGTCGATGGCGGCTTTCATGGAGTCGGTGATTTTGTCGGCGTACAGGATGGCGACGCCGTTCACGTTGCAGGGCGGCGCGGCCTATGGTTTGAATCAGGCTGCGGTGTGAGCGCAGGAAGCCTTCTTTGTCGGCGTCGAGGATGGCGACGAGGGAGACTTCGGGGATGTCGAGGCCTTCGCGCAAGAGGTTGATGCCGACGAGTACGTCAAACAGTCCGAGCCGCAAATCTCGAATGATTTCAACGCGCTCGACGGTGTCGATGTCGCTGTGCAGGTAGCGCACTTTGATGCCGAGTTCGCTGTAATAGTCGGTGAGTTGCTCCGCCATTCGTTTGGTGAGGGTGGTAACGAGTACGCGTTCGCCTTTTTGGATGCGGTCGTTGATTTCGCTCATTAAGTCATCGACTTGGGTGGCGACAGGGCGGATGATGATTTGGGGATCAAAGCCAGCCCGGTGGGGCGGACGACTTGTTCGACCACTTGTCCGGCGTGTTCTTCTTCGTATGTTGGCGGGAGTGGCGGAAACGAGACGGTTTGCGGCATGACTTTTTCAAATTCGTGGAATTTGAGCGGTCGGTTGTCGCGGGCGGGCGGAAGGCAGGCGGAAACCGTAATCGACGAGGTTTTGCTTGCGCGATGCGTCTAGCTTTGTACTACTGCCAATTTGGTGCAACGGTAACGTGGCTTTCGTCGATGAACATAATGGCGTTGTCGGGCAGGTAGTCCATCAGCGTGGGCGGCGGTTCACCTTCTTTTTGCCGGAAGTGGCGGGAGTAGTTTTTCGATGCGCTTTGCAGAAGCCCATTTCGTGAGAGCATTTCGAGGTCGAAGCGGGTGCGCTGTTCGATGCGTTGTTGTTCGACGGGGCGTTGTTCGCGGGCGAAAAATTCGATGCGTTCGCGCAATTCTTCTTTGATGGACTCGCAGGCGCGCAAGAGCGGTGTCGCGCGGGGTAACGTGAGTGGCTGGACGGGAAGACGGTGTGGCAGCCAACACGCTGGTGCAGAGCTGCCTGAAAGCGGGTCGAACATATCGAGGCGGTCGATTTCGTCGTCGAACAGGCTGATGCCAAGGCGTTTTCGGAGCTTTCGGCGGGATACACGTCAATCACGTCGCCGCGCAGCAGAAGCTGCCGCGTTTGAAGTCCAAATCGCCGCGTTCGTACTGCATGGAAACGAGGCGTGGCGATGATGTCGCGCTGCTCGATGGTGTCCGCCTTCTTTGACGGACAACACCATTTGTTGATACTCGGTCGGGTCGCCGATACCGTAAAATGGCGGACACGGTGGCGACAATAATCACGTCGTCGCGCGTCATCAGGTTTTTGGTGGCGGAAAGGCGCATCTGCTCGATGTGTTCGTTGATCGCGCTGTCTTTTTCGATGAACAAATCGCGGCTGGGCACATAGGCTTCGGGCTGGTAATAGTCGTAGTGGGAGACGAAATATTCCACTGCGTTTTCAGGGAAAAACTCGCGCATTTCGGCATAAAGCTGGGCCGCAAGGGTTTTGTTGTGCGCCATGATGATGGCAGGGCGGCCGCTTTGGGCGATGACGTTCGCCATGGTGTAGGTTTTGCCCGGAACCGGTTACCGAGCAGGGGTTTGGAACGACAAACCGTCGTTTAAGCCTTCCAATAAGCCTGCGATGGCGGCGGGGCTGGTCGCCGGCGGGGGAAGGGCTGGTGGAGTTTGAAGGGGAATTGGGGTATTGATGATTTGCATGGCAATCGTTCGGCAACGCGGGGAAAGCGGGCGATTATATAGCAAGAGGCCGTCTGAAAAGTTTTCAGACGGCCTCTTGATTTGCGCGGCTTATTCGGCGGCAGGCTGCTCGCTCGGCGGCTTTGTTCTCGTGTTGCAGGCTGACAGCGCGGGCGGGAACAATAGTGGAAATGGCGTGTTTGTACACCATTTGGGTCACCGAGGTATTGCGCAGCAACACAACGTATTGGTCGAAGGATTCGACTTGGCCTTGCAGCTTGATGCCGTTTACCAGATAGATGGAAACGGGTACATGCTCTTTACGCAGGGCGTTCAAAAAGGGGTCTTGCAACATTTGGGCTTTAGCTGTCATTTTTTTATACTCCACTTTCGGATGGTTTTGTTTATTAGAAAAACGGTGTGGATTGTAACGGTTATCGGCTGGCTTGACTACCTTTGGCGGCAGGGGCGGCGCTTTTCAAACGTATTCCACCGCCACGATTTCGTATTCGCGCACGCCGCCTGGCGCCTGCACTTCGGCTACGTCGCCCTCTTCCCTGCCGATCAGGGCGCGGGCGATGGGCGAGCCGACGGAGATTTTGCCCGCTTTGATGTCGGCTTCGTCTTCGCCGACGATTTGGTAGCGGACATGGTCGCCGCCGTCGAGGTCTTCCAAATCGAGGGTCGCGCCGAAAAACGACTTTGCCTTCGGCATGAATTTCCGGCAGGGTTGATGACGGTGGGCGATGCGGAGTTTGTGTTCGATTTCGGCGATGCGGCCTTCGATAAAGCCCTGGCGCTCTTTGGCGGCTTCGTATTCGGCGTTTTCCGACAAATCGCCGTGCGAGCGGGCTTCGGCGATGGCGGCGATGACTTCGGGACGCGCCACGCTTTACGAGCCTGTTGCGTCTCGTTTTTCAGCATCTCGGCGCCGCGCACGGTGATGGGGATTTTCATTGTCTGTTTTCCTGTGGGCGGAATCCGTGGGTTTCCGCGTTGCAAAATAAAAAAGGCAAAGCCGCGCGTTAAACGGCGGCTTGCGGTGTCTGAAGCGGCGGCATTTTCACCAAAACGGGCGTTTTGGCAATCTCTCGCGTTTCAGACGGCCTCTGTCTGACCGAAGGCCGTCTGAAAACTGTGTTCAGGCGATGCGGTTCGTCCGCGCGGCGGGAGCGAGTATTCAGGCCGTCTGAACAGCCGTTGCGGCGTTTTCAGACGGCCTGTTTTATCCAAACAGCCGTTAGCACAAGGTCTGTTTAAACCCGTTTAAGTTTAAAACGGAATATCGTCGTCGATGTCTTCCACCGGTGCGGCAGGCGCAGGGGCGGGGCGGCGGGCAGGGGCGGCGGGCGGTTCGGCCGCATATTGCTGCTGCGGTGTGGCCTGCTGGTATTGCTGCTGCGGGGCGCTCTGCTGGTAGCCGCCTTCCTGATAGGGCGCGCCGCCGCCGCTTTGGCGGCTGTCGAGCATTTTCATTTCGTTGGCGACGATGTCGCGAGGCCGTGCGCCTCGATGCCGTCGCGGTCTTGGCATTTGCGGCTCTGGATGCGGCCTTCGATGTAAATTTGGCTGCCTCAGATACTGTCCGGCGATTTCGGCCAGGCGGCGGTACATGGTGATGTTGTGCCACTCGGTGCGCTCCTGGCGCTGGCCGCTCTGGCGGTCGTTCCACGTTTCGCTGGTGGCCATCGAAAAGTTGCAGACGGGCTCGCCGTTGGGCATATAGCGCACTTCGGGGTCGCGGCCGAGGCGGCCGATGAGGATTACTTTGTTTAAGAGACATGGTTTTACTCTCCTAAAATAATGGCTTTGGCGGCGGCCTCGTCAAAGCCTTTCTGCTGGCTTTGATGTAGACGGTTTCGCCGTCGCTGCTGAAACTGATTTGCCTCGATGCCCGCAAGCGTGCCGAGCGCGGCGGACAACTGCTGCTGCCTGCCTGTCCGACGCCGCCGACGCGCAGGGCAACGGTTTTCACGGGCTTGGGCGCGGGGCTGGCGGCGGCCGATGCCAGCCACACCAGCGTCAGCGCCACTACAAAACGATAGCACGCGCTACATGCCGTGGTAGCTGGAACAGCCAGCCGCCGAGCCAGAAGCCGCTCATCGGGCCGACCGATTGCAGGGGTGTTGCACGCCCATCGCCGTGCCCTTCAAATCGGCGGGGGCGATTTTCGACACCATCGATGGCTGGCTGGCTTCGAGAATGTTGAAGCCGACAAAATAGACAATCAGACAGGCGCCGATCAGCCACAACGAATGCAGCGGCCAGCATCAGCGCGGCACGCGCAGCGGCGGTGAGCACGATGCCGATAACGAACACCTGTTTCAGACGACCTCTGGTTTCGCCGACGATGATGGCGGGTATCATCAGAATCAGGCCGAGCAGCGTGGCGGGGAAATAGACTTTCCAATGGCCGGTTTTGTCCAGCCCCAGCCCTTCCATCACAAAGGGCAGGCTGGCAAACAGCGCCATCATGCCTGCAGTGCGAGGGCGAAAATGCCGAAAGTGAGGCTCATCAGGCGGCGGTCGGCAAACACTTCGCGCAAACGCGAGGGCTGCGCCTGCGCGTTCGTGCGGCTTGAAACCTGCGGATCGGGCGTCCAAAACGCCACCACCCAGAATGCTCGCCAGCGTCAGCACGCCCGCTGAGCAGAAACAGCCCTTTCACGCCGATAACGCCCGTCAGCATCGGCGACAAAACCAGGCTGGCGGGAAAAGGTGATGCCGATGCTCAGACCAATCATCGCCATCGAACGTGTGCGCACTTCCTCGCGCGTCAGGTCGGCCAGCAGCGCTGTTACCGCCGCGCTCACCGCGCCCGCACCCTGCAAGGCACGTCCCAGCACCAACATTGCCCAAGTGTCGGCGGCGGCGGCGGTGAAGCTGCCGGCGGCAAACAGAATCAGGCCGAAATAAATCGTTTTTCTTGCGGCCGAAGCGGGTCGGAAGCGATGCCCAGCGGAGCTGCATCAGCGCCTGCGCCAGCCCGTACATCCCGCTGCGAAGCCCGCCAGCGCGGCGATTGCCTTCCGCGCCGGGCAGACCCGCCGCATACAGCGACAGCACGGGCGGCACGAGAAACATCCCAGCATACGCAGCGGCGCGTAGCACGCCGCACCAGCGGGCGTGCTGGCGCGCCATTCGTCGGGGAACATTTTGTGTTTGGTTTTGCTCTTGCCATGCTGCTGCCTTTATTGCTGTTTCCGGTTGTGTGTGTGCCGTTGTTTTGAGTGACGGAGCCCGTCTGAAAGGCCTGAGCGGCGGATTATACAGCATCGCGCCGCCGCCGAACGATGCGCCGCCAAACGCTCTGCTAAAATCGCCGCCTTCCCTTGTCCGCAACCGCTTTCAGACGGCCTCAACCGACAAAAAGGCCGTCTGAAAAGCTTCAGCAAAGCATCCGCACCATGACTGAAAAACGCGTCCTCACCGGCGTAACCACCACCGGCATTCCGCATCTGGGACAACTACGTCCGGCGCCATCCGCCCCGCCATCCGCGCCGCGCGAAAATCGACACCGAATCCTTCCTCTTCCTCTGCCGACCTACTCACGGCATCATCAAACGCCACGAGCCCGAGCGCATCTCACGAATCCACCCAAGCCGTAGCCGCCACCTGGCTCGCCTGCGGCCTCGACCTCGAGCGCACCATTCACCGCCAAAGCGACATCCCCGAAGTGATGGAACTCAACTGGATACTCACCTGCATCACCGCCAAAGGCCCTGATGAACCGCGCCCACGCCTACAAAGCCGCCGCAGGCAACACCGAGAATAATCAGGAAGACCCTGACCACGGCGTAGAAATGGGCTTGTACAGCTACCCGATTCTGATGACCGCCGACATTCTCATGTTCAACGCACAGGAAGTGCCCGTCGGCCGATCAGATCCAACACGTCGAAATGGCGCGCGACATCGCCGGCCGCTTCAACCACCGCTTCGGCGAACTCTTCACCCTGCCCGAAGTGAAAATCGACGAACAGGTCGGTTTCGCTGGTCGGCCTCGACGGGCGCAAAATAGAGCAAAAAGCTACGGCAACACCATTCCCTGTTTGAAACCGAGAAAAAGCCGCAAAAATCGGTCAACAAAAATCATCACCAACCTGAAAGAGGCAAGGAACCCGTAAGCAGCCCGACGAAAGCCCGCTGTTTGAAATCTACAAAGCCTTCGCTACGCCCGCGCAAACCGCCGAGTTCACCCGATGCTCTCCGACGGCCTCGCCTGTGCGGCGAAGAAACTCCTCGCCATAAAATCAACGCCGAGCCTCGCCGACAAGCGCGAACGCTACAACGAGCCGACCGCCCGCCCCGCGCAAATCGAAGAAATCTTACAGGCCGGCGCACAAAAGCCCGCCGCGAAGCGCGATCTTTAGACAAAGTACGCGACGCCGTCGGCATCCGCGCCTGAAGTAAAACCGAAAAAGGCCGTCTGAAAGCGCAGCTTCGGCGCAGCCAACACCGCTTTGCCCGCTTTCAGACGGCCTCAAACCATCCGCCAGAGACCGCACCATGTCCGCCATCGAACCCATCCGCCAGCTTCACCCTGATCGGCGTCGGCCTGATCGGCGGCCCGTTCGCCCTCGATTTGAAACGGCTCGGCCTGGTGCGCGTTGCGGGCGCTCGACACCGATGCCGCCAACCTCGAACGCGCTCTGGAGCGGCGGGTAATCGACAGCGCTTCCTGCGACATTTCCGCGCCAACGTCGGCGAAGCCGAACTGGTGCTCATCGCCACCCCTGTTGCCGCCCTCGCCGCCGTCTGCCGCGCCGCCGCCCCCTGCTGCGCCCCGACGCCATCGTCAGCGACGTCGGCGGCACCAAACAGTCCGCCCTCGCCGCCTTCGCCGAGCATCTGCCGCAGCACCTGCCGCGCTGCGTCGCCGCCCACCCATCGCCGGTTCCGACCGCCACGTGCGCACTAGCCGCGCAATTCGGCCTCTACTACAACAAAAACTCGTTATCTGCCCGCACGAAGGCCAGCAGCCCGCCGCCGCCGGACGCATCGCCGCCCTATGACAGGCCGTCGGCGCACTGGGTGCACCGCATGGACGCGGTGGAACACGATGCCGTTTTCGCCGCCGTCTCCCACCTGCCCCACCTGCTCGCCTTCGCCTATGTCGGCCAAATCCGCGAACACCCCGACGCGCAAACCTTCCTCGACTTCGCCGCCAGCGGTTTCCGCGATTTCACCCGCATCGCATCCAGCCACCCCGCCGTCTGGCGCGACATCGCCCTCGCCAACCGCGGCTTCCTGCACCGAGCTCGCCGCCGCCCAGCGCGCCCAGGCTCGAACGTTTGGAAACCATGCTGCAAAACGGCGACGCCGACGGCCTCTACCGCTACTTCGCCGCCGCCAAACAAACGCGCGACGAGTGGCTGGACAAGCAGGACGGCTGAGGCCGTCTGAAAACCCGCCGCCCTTGCCGCCGCCGTTTTGTCTATATCGGACACACAGAGGCCGTCTGAAAGCGAAACTTCAACGAAGTTAAAACCCGTCTCAGACGGCCTCTTGTATCCTTGTTCAAGCAGCAGGTTCGGACGGCAATTCCCTGCGCCGCCCGCATAGCTGCCGTCACAAATGGCGTCAATGGCCGTCTGAGTGGCCGTCTGACCCAGTGGCGCGTCCTGAAGTGGCCGTCTGAAGTGGCGTCTGAGTGTGCGTCTGAAGTGGCCGTCTGAAGTGGCTGCTCTGAAGTGGCGTCTGCAAATAATCTGAAGTGGCCGTCTGAAGTGGCCCGTCTGAAGTGGCAAATCTGAAAGTGGCCGTCTGAAGTGGCGTCTAGATCTGAAAGCTAAGTCTGAAGTGGCCCGTCTGAGTGGCCGTCTGAGTGGCCGTCTGAAGTGGCCGTCTGGTGGCGCGTCTGAAAAACCGCATTCGCGGTTTTTCAGACAACTGTTGTATCGCGGCGGCGGGTTTTAACGGAAGCGGGCTTCGTAGGCGGTTGCAGTTCGCGTATGGTTTGTGCGATCCAGGCGGCGGTGTCGGTTTTGCGAGGTCGTCGCGCTCGATGTGGCAGCCGATGCAGGCGAAGTCTTCGTCGTTTTTCGAGTTTGGCGGGGTGTCGGCAACGGTCGGGTAGTCGGCGTATTCGCTTTCTGCGCCGCGCCAGGCTCCATAGGCGGCATAGCGTTCGGTATCGAGTTCATCGAGCCAGCGGTTGTATTGCGGCAGGGGCGATGGGGGAGATGTCGGCTTTTGTAGCAGTGCCAGTCGAGGCTGACGGTGAGACGGCGGCGGTTGAGGAGGACGGAAAAGGATGGCAGCGGCGTCGTGGTAGGCTTCGTATTTGAAGTAGGCGAAAAAGTGGGCGCGTACCTGCCAGCCGTTGCACCAGCGTTCGATGTGCGGTGGGGCGAAGGGGCGCCAAGATCGGCGGCAACCTGGCGGATCAGGCCTGCCAGATCCTGCCAGGCGGCTTTGTAGTCGGCTTTGATTTGCGGGATGGCTTCGGGTTGGTATTTTGAGTTGGGCGGGTGGTAGAAAGGGATGTCGAACAGGCGGCTGTGTTGCGGGTGAGCATGGGCGTCTCCAGCACCTGGTCGGCCGACATGGAATCTGCGGCGTGACGGCTTTGGCTCGAAGGGTTGTCGGATGCGCAAGGCCGTCTGAAAAACAAGCGCAGCGGGGCGGGAGTGTTTTCAGACGGCCTCAGTCTACCTGCGGCGGAGCAGTTTCCGGAGAAGATATCGGGCTCGGCTGCGATGACGCGGTAGTCTTCGCCCGCCCAGGCGCCGGGTCGGTGGTTTTGCAGCGTTGGCTGCAAAAGGGGCAATGGGGTTGGCTGGCGACCATTCGGCGGGTTTGCCTGCAGCGAGGGCAGCAGACGGTTCGGATGGTTTTTGTCCATTTATTCCACCACTTGGTCGAAGCTGCTCGCGAGTCATTTTGAAGGGGATGTCGCCGTCCACCTGCGGGCCGCGCGGGCGTTCGTTGGAGATAGCGAGGAAGCGAATGGGTGAAGTATTTGTTGGCGGAAACTTCGGGCACTGACGCTGTGTTCTTTGCCGACTTCGATGCTGAGCGAGGTGGATGTTTTGCGCCAGGCTGGCGTGCTGGTAGTTGCCGTGTTTGGCGTGGCAGCCGACTTCGCGACGAGTTGTTGCGCAGGATGCGCAGGAGGACGGAGATGGCGTCGTGGGGTGGGCATCAGGGTGCGTATCCAGCGTTTGAGGTCGGCCTGGCGCTCTTCGTGGGGACGCTGCTGCCAGTAGTAGTATGAGGAACGTCGAACGGGCTGGTGCCGCCGGGAACGAGCATGCGCTGTTTGAGCGCCATCAGCCATTCGTTTTTCGCGCAGGTGCTGACCGAATTTCTGCTGGATGCCGAGCAGACCCTGCGCGACCTGTTTCAGTCTTCCTGCAACTGTTGGGCAGATTCGGGACTGCGGGTTTTGGCAACCATTTGTTTCTGGCGTTCCAATTCTTGCAGGATGTCGAGCTTTAATTCGGCGCGGGCGGCGGATTCGCATGATGTCGAACAGAGGTGGACAGCGCCAGATGGTGCGCCCACACCGAATGCGGGCAGGCGATTTCGTCCTGAAAGCGTTTGAACAGGTATTCGATGCGCGAAGTTGCGTACCCGCTCGGACAATGGGTGTTCGAATTTAATCATTTGGATGTCTGCGGTTGGTGGTGGAAACGGGCGCGGAGTAAGCGTTCAGACGGCCTATTTTCTGCCGCGGCTCTTGTGCTGCCGTTGTTGATCACGATATCGTCGGCCAGACGCCGGCGCTGTTTTTCTCCGGCCTGCGCGGCGATAATCCGCTTCACTTCGTCTTCCGAAGACCGCTGCGCCACCGCATGACGCGCCCGATTCTGACCGGCTCGTCGGTTTCTATCAGCAAAACGCGCCGCACCAGCGTTTGAAAACCAGCCTGTTCGGCCAGCAGGGGGATTTCGATTATACCATGTGCGATCGGCATAGTGCCGCTGCTCAGCGGATCTCATCGAAATCAGCGGCAGCAGAATGTCTTCAAGACGCTTTTTTGCCGCAGCATCGGCAAAGACTGTTTTCTCCCAATGCGGCACGATCCAGCGTGTCGCCGTCAGAGCTACTGTCGCCAAACGCCTGCCGCACCGCCGGCGGCGCCCTGCCCTGCTCCGCAGTCAGCCCGCGTCCCACCTGATCCGCATCGATAACCGGAACACCCAAAGACGAAAATTCGGCAGCGGCCTGCGATTTTCCGCCGCCGATTCACCTCCTGTCAGCCCGATCCAAACGGTCATGCCGAAAAACCCGACATATGCAGCCACCAGCGCACGCCTGCCAGTGCTTTGTCATGTGTGACGAAAACAATCCAGCCGGCAATAATCAGGCAGGGACCGAAAGCCATCGGCTGGCTTTGTCTGACTTTCATAATAAAGGGCGGCAACAATGCCGACAACAGCCGCTAACAAAAACGACAACAGGCAAAACCCGCAGCGCCGAGCCACGCACCCAATGCGGCCAGCTTGAAATCTCCTCCGCCCATACCGTCAATTCCGCGAATACGCTTATGAAGCCGGTTTAACAGCCACGAGGCTGAGATAACCGCACACCGCACCGCGACGGGACTGCCGCAAGCTAACCAAGCCGCTGCCGCCGCAAGCCGCAAGCAAATGGCAAACCAGAGGAATAGTCAACCAGTCAGGCAGATATTGAGTATCCGCATCGATAAAGGCCAAAGCCACCAGAAACCTGTAAACACCAAGCCCTGTCAGCGTTATCCAAGACCAGCCGTAACAAGCAGCTCACAATACCGAGAGAACAGCCGTCAATACTTCGACAGCGGGATAACGGGCACTGATATGGGTATGGCAATGGCCGCATTTGCCTTTCAGCAGCAAGTAGCTGACAACAGGTATGTTCTGCCACGGCCTGACCCGGTTGCCGCATTTCGGACAGCGACGGCGGCGGGTCAAACTGAACAGCTGTTTCTCCTCATCAGTCAGCTCAATCCCCAAATGTTCTTTGGAAAACAGAGTCCATCCGCGCTCCATCAGCGGCAGGAACGCGGTAAATTACGACATTAAAGGAAGCTGCCGACCAGCAGGGCCGAGAATCACTGAGAGTGGAACAACCAGGGGCAGCAATATTCCGCCATCCGATGAATACAGATTGTTCGCGAACCATCAGCCCACTACGCTACCCAAGTTGAACAGCGGCAGATACATAGCTACCAGCATACACCGATGATACCACCCAATACAACCATAATAATCGGCTCCATTAAAGAAGAAAGTTGGGCGACTGCATTATCCACTTCTTCTTCATAAAATTCTGCTGCTTTATTTAACATATCATCTAAAGAACCCGATTCTTCACCAATAGATGCCATTTGAATGACCATATTAGGGAATAATCCGGTACTCTGCATACCTGAAGTTAACGACAAACCTTGATTTACTTGCGATTTAATATTCAATGTCGCTTCCTCATAAAGAATATTACCCGATGCACCTGCCACAGAATCCAAGGCTTCCCAAAGGTACCCCGGCAGCAAACAAACTCGCTGTCGTTCTAGCCCATCGAGCAATAGTTGCCTTTTGAACAATCGAACCAAAAATAGGAAGCTTTAATAACCAAGCATCTACTTTCTTTTGAAATTTGAATGAGGTTTTATGAACATAAATTAAAGCTACCACTGCGGCTATTAGACCTATAATAACCAACCATCCATAGCTAACAAAGAAATCTGAAGCTGACATAATCACCTGAGTCAATCCAGGCAACTCAGCGCCCATTCCTTCATAAACCTGTTTGAATGCAGGTAAGACAAACATCATCATCACTTCAACCAAAGCAATCGCTACAACAACAATGGAAATAGGGATAAGTCAATGCTGATTTCACTTTTTCTTGATAGACTGGGTTTTTCTTTATAAACAGTCAGTTGTCCAACAAGTTTTCCAGTACACCACCAGCCTCACCTGCGGCAACTAGGTTACAGTAGAAACGGTCAAAATATTTTGGATGTTTGGCAAATGCGGTCCCCCATCGACGTACCCTGCTCCACATCGCTCGATAGACATCAGCAACTGGGTCATTGACGGGTTCGAGTGTCCGCGCGCCACAATTCTCAAAAGCCCATCAGTGGCAAACCCGCTTTCACCGATAGTTGCCAGCTGACGGGTAAAACTGTAATGTCTTCCTGTGTAATGCGCTTTTTGCGTGTGGCTTTAACCTGCGTAATCCGCAACGGCTTGATGCCTCTACGCAGCAATTTTTTCGCCCTCTTCCTCATTAGCTGCCACCTCTCCGCGGACGAGTTGCTCGCTTTGGGTATGCTTACCTTCAAAAAGTAAACTGTTTACCTTTTCATTATTGACTTTATTTGCTTTCATTTTCCCAGTCCATTTGATTAATCGTTAGTATTTCCAAGACTTCTTCCAGAAGTAATCCGTCCATCACCTTCAGCAAACCTGCTCTGCGCAAATCAACCATACCTTCCTGATGATAGCATCTGCTGTATATCCGCTTCAGTACCGCCTTCCATAATCACCCTTGTGCATTTCATCGGTTATCGGCGTGACTTCATAAACACCGGCTCGTCCTTTATAGCCCTTGCCGCGGCATGTATCGCAACCTACCGCACGATACATCGTCCATTCATGAGCCAAATCCTCATCTGCAAAACCTGCTTTTCAATGCGATGTTCAGGCGGCTCGTCCATCGGTTCTTTGCAGTTCGAACACAGGCGGCGAAGCAGCCTCTGCGCCATAATCAGACTGACCGAGCTGGCGATATTGAACGGCGCCACACCCATATTCAGCATACGGGACAAAGTTGCCGGCGCATTATTGGTGTGCAGCGTCGAGAACACCATATGGCCGGTTTGCGAGGCCTTAATCGCAATATCTGCCGTCTCCAAATCGCGAATCTCACCAACCATGATGATATCCGGGTCTTGGCGGAGAAACGATTTCAATGCTGCCGCAAAGGTCAAACCCTGTTTGTCGTTTACGTTTACCTGATTGATACCGGGTAAGTTGATCTCAGCTGGGTCTTCGCAGTGGAAATATTCCACGCCCTCTGTATTCAGAATATTCAGACGAGTATAGAGAAACCGTTTTGCCCGAGCCGGTCGGCCCGGTAGCAAAACCATGCCGTAAGGCCTGTGAATCGCCTCCAACAGCAAATCTTTTGAAAATCCTCAAAAACCGAGCTGGGCTATGCTGAGTGATGCCGCATCCGAATTCAAAATACGCATCACCACTACGCAGCGTAGGCAGCGTGGCTGACACGGAAATCCGTAGGGCGTCCATGCTTTGAAAACGCAATCCGGATACGTCCGTCCTGAGGAACACGCTTCTCGGAAATATCGAGGCTTAGCCGTCACTTGCATGCGCGATGCAAGCTGGCTGCGCACGGTAACAGGCGGTTTGACAACTTCAGCTGGCCATCGACGCGGGAAACGAACCCTTTGCCGTATCTTCGCAAATTCGAAGTGTATATCTGATGCGCCAGAATTGAGGGGCATCGGAGAAAGCGTTTTGATGATGTACCAGCGCATCGGCCCGTCTTCCGCTTCTTCATCACCGATAAACAATGCCTGGAAGTCGATGTATCAACTGATCCTGCGACATTTCACGCAAAATAGTAGTGAACGCTGACTCAGCCACTCAACCAAAAGTCGATCAGCTGGTCATGCCGCACGACAACTGAAGTCAATCGTATATCCAGTTACCAGCTTTTGAAATTCCTGAATCTTGTCGGATCGGAAACGGCCAGAAACACCCTGTTGCCGCGTTTGAATATCGGTACGCAGGCGTTGCTGCATCTGCTCTTCCGGCAACACATCCTGCACAATATTGCTGCGCGGGTAATAGCTCAAATCTAAAAACCGGATAATTGAAAATCTGCGCCAACTAACTCGGCCAGCGCTTTCGGGTTGGTCACATTATCGCCAAAACACATGGGGGATAATGTCTTTATTTTCCCCCAAAGCCTTCTGATACCGCCCGACCTGTTCGTTGGACAGTATACGGTTTTGTACCAAAACCCTTAACAAACCTAAACTCATGCCATCCCTACTCTGGCTTCCGGCGCATGCCGCTTTCTGCCGTTTAAATTACGAAAATTTTGTCTATTATAAATACTTACCCGGCATATGACAAAATTTTCTCTATTGTTTGTAAAAATTATTAAACCCCCAACCGCATTGTCAGCCAAAGGCCGTTTGAAGGACGAAAAAGCAGGCCACCGAAAGCAGTGATGCTGCGGGCAAGGTAATCACCCAAGCCAGAGCAATCGGTTTCATTGCTTTCCAGTTGGCGTTACAGGCTGACCAGTCCGATGCCTAAAACCGCTCCGACCAAAATATGCGTGCTCGACACCGGCAATCCCAAAAACGAAGCCGCCATCACAACCGAAGCGGCAGAAGTTCGGCGGTAAGCCCGAAGCAGGCTGCATCTCGGCCAAGCTCGTTCCACGGTTGCAACTACTTCCTTGCCGATAAACCACAAACCGACAATCAGCGCGATACCGAACGTCAGAAGGACAATCGACGGTACGGGCGCGGAAACACCGATGGCGTCGGTGCGCAGCATCCATAATCGCCGCGAACGGACCGATGGCATTGGCAAATGTCGTTCGCCCCGTGGCTGAACGCGAACCCGGCCGCAGTAAAACACCTGCATCCAGGAAACTTATCAAAAACGTGGATTTCGCCAAATCCTTGCGTTTCAATGTTTTGGCATAACAAACGTAGCCAGCCAGATGCCTGCGCCTATCATCAGAATAGTCAGATAACTGCCCAAATCGCCAATTCCTAAATTCAGGTTTTTCAAACCTTTGAAAAATCAGCATCGAGGCAATCATCATGCCGCCCTACCGACGAAATCAGCGGCACCCAGGAATGAAGCGCCTATAGGCGTCGATACCGCTCTTGCGCTGTTCGATATGGTACAGCCCTTGGTAATAAGCCAAATTCCAAACTCAGTCGGGATCGAAGTCCGCCCTCGCCGTAAATCTGCGCGTCGCGCGCGCGCAGCCGACCGCGGCTTTTCAAAACGTTCAGAGTTCGGGCAGGGGCTTCAAAACGCGGCAGGTGTTCTTCTTTGCTAGGCTTTTCTCGGCTTTGATGTCTTTTAAGCTGCCTTTCGATTTCCCGTGTTTGTAATCCAGCACATGTACCTGATAAAACAGCACGCGACAATAGCCCGCCCAACACCGGCGACTACACCCAAGACACGGCAATTTCGCCGATCCATTCACCAAAGCAAAACGTGCCGTCGCTGCTTTTGGTTAACAGAAAAACCCGGTACCATCGAAACACCCGACAATGCCGCCGATGATCGTGCGTGGTCGAAACGGGCAGGCGCACGTGGCAAACAGCAGCAGCCAGGCAGCCGCCAAAAGCGCGGACAACTACGCCATGACAAACGCATCGGCTCCATCGGCAAAAGCCTCCATCCGCACACTTGCCGTTGGATGGCGGCGAGATCACCTCGCCGCCCGCAATCACCGCACCGCTCACTTCGAACACGGCTGCGACAATCAGCGCCTCGCGAGAGTCGTCAGCGTACCCGCGCCCCACGAGTGCCGAGGAATTGGCCACATCGTTGCGCGCCGATGTTGAACGCCATGAACACGCCGAAGAGGCGTGGCAAGCAGAAACATGGTGATATGGTTGTGCGTGTAATCCAATCCCCAGTAAATAAAATAGCCGACCATACCGATAAGCATGGCGGCGAATGCCAGATTGGTTTTATACATGGGACTCGAATCGTTGTTCGTCAGACCATGAGGACAGTCCTTCACAAATAATAATTTGAAAACGGAAATTCAGCACAAGCATCACAAAAACGCCAAGCGGCGTTTGCGATTATAAGTTTAATCTCCGCCCGAAGGCTTTTGGCGGACAGCTTGGCGGGAAATTCGCCGCCCTTTGCCGCAAACGCCTCGCCAAACACGCCTGTAAACACTTCAATTACCGAAAATACCGCGCAGCACCGTCGCCGTATAGGTCTTTTCAGACAGCCTGTTGTTTTCTTTCAGCACCGCGGCAGCACGCCTGCGGCAAAACGTGGACGCCGACAATCAGAATCCCCAGCCACGACAGTGCCGAAATATCCTCGCCCGCAGCAGCACCGCCAGCAACACACCATTGGTTCGAGCAGTCAGCAGCCCCGCCAGATTGGCCGGAACAGTCAACATTCCTTTTGTTCCACAACAGATAAGCCAGCCAGCTCACCCGATGCCCAAAATACAGCAGCGCCGCCTGCTCTGCCAGTTCCAAACCACCGTATAGCGTTCGGCCAGCAGCAGGGAAAAGCGGCGGGCACAACACCGCCGAAACGGCCAGCGAAAACCGAAGTATAGGCCGGCGCACCGATTTCGCCCGATCGAAAAGCTACTGCGTCGGCCGCGCTGATGCTGCAAAACACGGTGCCGCCCATACACCAGCATACAGCCGAAAAATGCTGATGCCGCCGCCTCGCCGCCGCCGGTATCAGCACGGCCACACCCACAAAACGCGGCTGCGCCACCAAAAGCCAGTGGTGACGGGCGGGCGCGTCGTTGAAAAAGTGCCGACAAGCACCATCATCAGCGGCTCCAGCCCAATCATTGTTGCAGCGCTGGCGGCAGACGTATATTTGACGCCGATAAATTGGAACATCAGCACGCCGACATAGTTGAGAAACGGCAGCCACACAACGGCTTCCATTTATCCTGCGGGAATGCGTCCGATATAGCGGCGGCAGACCGGCAGCACGGCGAGCGCGTGCGATAACCAGCCTGATCTGCACCGTCATTGCGGTCGACTATCCCCTCGGCGTATGGCAGCGATAAAGGTGCTGCTCCAAATCGACCAGTGCCAGAATTTGATAGATCATTCGGTTTCCTTGTCCGACGCCGCATCCGGGCGGAATAGGCCGTCTGAAAACATATTCGGCAACGCGCATTGTGCAGGCGCAAAGGCTTTTCAGACGGTCTCGGGGCTGTTTGCAAGCGTTTTGCGAAGCGGATTCCGTACACGGAAACAGACGGTGCGGGAAGCAAAAACCGTCACGGCAACGAAAACTGCAAAACAGCCCCGATTTAATGAGCTCGACAAACCGCCGCGGCAAAAAACGCACGGCGGCGGCAAAGCGGCGATAGCAACCCAAGGAGGCCGTCTGAAAAAGCCGGGCGAGCAGGCAAAACGGCATATCAGAGGCCGTCTGAAAGCCAAACCGCAAGCCTGTTTTCAAGGAACCGAAAATCCGTTTTCAGACGGCCTCACCTTTCTTTTCGCACTTAAAAACCGTATGATTGCGAGCCGTTTTCAACTCAACACACACCCATGGAAAATATTGCCGACACCGTGGCCGACCACACCCGACAATGGATGGAAAAAGCCGTTATCGGGCTGAATCCTGCCCGTTTGCCAAAAGCCCCTCGTCCAAAAGGCCGCGTACGCATCGCCGTGAGCGGAGCCAAACACGGCGACGGTCTTTTGGAAGACCTCGACCGCGAATTGCAGCTCAGCCGACACACCGCCCGAACAGTTGGAAACCACGCTGCTCGTCCAGCCGACGCCGTTTGCCGACTTTTAGCAGTTCAACGACATGCTCGACACCGCCCGAAGCCGCTATTGCCGACAACGGTCTGGAAGCGATTATCATCGCCCGTTCCACCCCGATTTCCGCTTCGAGGCACTGAGGCCCGACGACATCGGCAGCTACACCAACCGCAGCTACCCACCCTCCACCTCATCCGCGAGCAGCATCGCCAGCCGCACAGGCGTTTCCCGATGCCGAAGCCATTTTCGGCCGCAACATCGAGCCGCGGATGGGCAGCGGCTGGGACGCACTCGGCATCCCGCAGGGGCTGCGTTCCACAGGAACAGCCGTGATTTCCGTCCGTTTTTCTGGCTGCTGGGCGTGTGTCGCTGGCGGTGGGCATCGTCGGCATCGTGCTGCCGCTGCTGCCGACTACGCCCTTCGTCCTCCTTGCCGCCGCCCTGCTGGGCAAAAGCCTCGCGCGTTTCCACCGCTGGCTGCACCGCCACCGTTATTTCGCTCGATGATTCAAAAACTGGGAAGAAAACGCGCTGCACCCCGCCGCGCCAGTACCTTACCCTTTTTCATGATGGCGGCCTCCTGCCTGATCGTCCTGTGGCGCATTCCCCGACCCGTGGTGGATCACCCGCCGCACGCCTCTGCCTGGGCAGCGCATGGTGGATGTGTGGCGGCTGCCGGACGCATGACCCGCCGCTATCCGACACGCGGCATCTCTTTAGTTATATAGTTATAGTAGAATGCAAACATTCGGTTAGAGTTAGAGGAATCAAAATGGCAAACAATACAGCCTGCAATCCCCTGCTGCGCATGAGGCGTGGTGAAGCAGATTATCATCGGACTCATACTCGGCGTGTCGGTGTATGCAGTCTCCGTCCCCGCCGCCAAAGCCGTCGGCATTTTGGGCAGTATGTTCGTCGGCGCGCTCAAAGCAGTCGCGCCGTTTTTGGTGTTCATACTGGTTACCGCCGCTATTACAAAACATCAAAAAGGCAACGAAACCCACATCAAACCCATTCTGGTGCTCACCCATCAGCACATGGGCGCAGCTCTGGTTGCCGTTGCCGCCGGTCTGGCCTATCCGACCGAACTCAAACTGGTGAGCGGACAGGAAGGCATCGCTCCGCCCGAAGGCATTACCGCCGTATTGAAAACCCTGTTGCTCAACCTGGTCAGCAACCCCATCAAGGCGCTGGCCGGTAACGTCAGCATCCTTGCCTGGGCGCTGCTGCTCGGCTTTCGCTCTGCGCCATGTCCTCACCACCCATGCCGTCGTCGCCGACATGCCGACGCCGTCTCCGCCATCGTACGCTGGGTCATCCGCTTCGCCCCGTTGGGCATTTTCGGCCTGGTTGCCTCCACCCTTGCCGAAACCGGTTTTGAAGCGCTGGCAGGCTATGCCAAGCTTCTTGTTGTACTGGTCGGCTGCATGCTGTTTGTCGCCTCAGTGTCTCGCTGATTGTCTGGTGGAAAATTCGCGCCAAACCCCTACCCGCTCTGTTTCACCTGCCCTGCGCGAAAGCGGCATTCCGCCTTTTCACCTGCCTCCGCCGCCAACATCCCCCGTCAATATGGCACTGGCGAAAAGCTCGACCTGCACGAAGACCGCATCATCTCCATCCCGTTGGGCGCCACCATCAACATGGCGGGCGCGCCATCACCATTACCGTGCTGGCGCTTGCCGCCGCCCATACCGAAGGCATCAGCGTCGATTTCCCACCGCCCTGCTGCTGAGCCTCGTCGCCACCGTCAGCGCTCTGCGGCTGTCCGGCGTGACCGGCGGCTCGCTGCTGGATCCCCGCATGCAGCCTGTTCGGCATCAGCAACGACGTCGCTATGCGGGTGGTCGCCGTCGGCTTCATCATCGGCGTGGTGCAGGACTCTTGCGAAACCGCGCTCAACTCCTCCACCGATGTCCTTTTCACCGCCGCCGCCGACCTCGGCAGCCGCAGGAAAAACTGATCGGGTAAAAAGAAACAAAGAGGCCGTCGAAAGTTTCCAGACGGCCTCTTTTATGGCATTGAAAACATGGCGTACCCGTTCAAAACAAGCCAGAAAACCGCAATGCGGTAAAGGCCGCAGACCTTTACCCTGACCCTTACACGGCAAAACGCCAGACAGATTATGTTCGGCAGCAGCAAAAAGGCCTTGCATAGCGGAACAACACGAAAATCTGGCACACCTCAAATACGGCAGACACAACCGCAAATGCGGTTGGTGGTGCGGAACCGGAATCGAAACCGGTACGCCCGCATCAGGGGCGACGGTTTAAGTCCGTCAGTGTCTACCAATTTCACCATCCGGGCTTTCATCCCTGCCGAAAGGAGGAAAAAGCAGAGATAAAAACTTTGGAGGCGGGGCGCGGATTTTTAACCGGCCTGTACAGGGGTTTGCACACCCGTCGCATCAACACTCTGCCACCCCGCCGAGGCTTGAGATTGATGGGCGGAGTCGGAATCGAACCGGCGTCGACGGATTTGCAATCCGCTGCATAACCACTTTGCTATCCCGCCATAAAGAAAAACTGGTTGTCTGACAACACTTTGTTTTATGGAGCGGAAACGAGTCTCGAGACTCGCGACCTCAACCTTAGCAAGGTTGCGCTCTACCAACTGATGGGGCTATTCCCGCATACGGATACGGTTTTATGGAGCGGGAAACGAGGTCTCGAACTCGCGACCTCAACCTAGCAGGTTGCGCTCTACCAACTGAGCTATTCCCGCGTAAACCGGATTGCATTTGAAACTGTGAGCGAAACGAGTCTCGAACTCAGCGACCTCAACCTTGGCAAGGTTGCGCTCTACCAACTGAGCTATTCCCGCTTGTATTTTCGCTGCCCTTGAGGCAAAGAAGGCGTCATTATAGTGCCTTTTGTTTGACTGTCAAGCGCCGGGGCGGATTTAGTTGAAGTCCTTCCACTGCTATTTTGAGGTAGTAAAACAGACCAGATGGTAAGCACGGCGGCGGCGGCCGTTAATGCGTTGCCGACACGGGCAAATCTCCAGCCGTGCCAGTCGCGTTCGCCGACAATCAGAAGCAGGATGGCGGCCATTTGCGCGGTGGTTTTTGAGTTTGCCGATTTGCGCGACGGCGACGCTGCCGCGTTTGCCCATCTGCGCCATCCATTCGCGCAGAGCGGAGATGGTGATTTCGCGGCCGATGATAATCATGGCGAAAACGGGTTGGGTGCGGTTAAGGCTGACGAGGTAGAATCAGGGCGACGGCTACCATCCGTCTGTCGGCGCGGGATCGAGGAAAGCGCCGAAGTCGGAAGTCTGCTTCCAGCGGCGGGCGAGAAAGCCGTCGAACCAGTCGGTCACGGCGGCGGCGGCGAACAAAAGCGGCCGTCCAGTTGGCGGTTTTGCGGCGCAATCCAGCTTTCTGGCAGATAGAAAAGCAGGGTGAACACGGGTATCAGGACGACGCGCATCCAAGTGAGCAGGTATCGGTATGTTCCCACGGCATAGTCGTGATTCTTTCGTACGCGTACGCGCCGCTGCCAGACGGCCTCCGTGGCGGGGAGGCCGTCTGAAACTGCTCGGGCGCGGTGTGCGCGCGCGGCGATTATAGCGGATTGCCCGCGCCTTCGGTTTTCACGGCGTGGGCTTTGTTTTAGAAATGTTGCACCGTTCAAACAGGCCGTCTGAAAAAGCGGCTCTTTATTATTGGGCAACAGGAAACCATGTCTGCAAACCATTACGAAAACTTCCCCGTCGGCTCATGGGCGCTGCCGCGCCGCCTGCGCGGCCCCGTGCACGCCGTATACGCCTTCGCCCGCCATGCCGACGATTTGCCGACGAGGGCGACGCGCCCGCAGCGAGCGGCTGGCCGCCCTGAACGCCTTGAAGGAAGAACTCGGCCGCATCGGCGCGGGACAAGAGCCGCAAACTGCCCTGATGCGCCGTCTGAACAACGAAGCCGTCGCACCTTTTTCCCTGCCGCTGCAACCCTTTCACGACCTTTTAAGCGCGTTTTCGCAGGACGTGGAAAAAACCCGCTACCAAAACCCGCCGAGGCTGGCCGACTACTGCCGCCGCTCCGCCAACCCCGTCGGCCGCATCATGCTGCACCTCTACGGCGAAAGCGACAGCCGCAGCATCGCCCAGAGCGACGGCATCTGCACCGCCCCTGCAACTCATCAACTTCTGGCAGGACGTCGGCATCGACTGGCAAAAAGGCCGCGTCTACATTCCGCAGGACGACATGGCCAAATACAAAGTCAGCGAAGAACAGATTGCCGCAGGACGCGCCGATTTCGCCTTCCAGCGGCTGATGGCCTACCAGTGCGAACGCGCCTTTAAAATGCTCAAAGCCGGCTCGCCCTTGGGCAACACGCTCAAAGGCCGCATCGGCCTCGAACTGCGCATGATCGTCGTCGGCGGCCAAATGATTCTGCAAAAAACTCGACGCCGTCCGCTACGACGTCTTCATCGAACGCGTACTCGAACGGCAGGACTGCTGGCTGATCGTCAAACGGGCAGTGATGAAGAAATAGGCCGTCTGAAAACCTACCCCGCCACAGCCGCCTCGGAAACCGCGCCATGAACCTGAGCAAACCCGCCCTGCTTTCCGGCTCCGCCCTGGCTGCTGAGCGCCTGCCAGTCGCTGCCCGATCTTTCCAGCGCAGCGTCTCCACCTATATCGACCCCGCAAACGCGCATCAAAGCCGCCCTGCCCGAAAACAGGCCGTCTGAAATCCCCGCCGGACAAAGCGGCGTCTACCTGCTGGCCGACCCGCACGACGCCTTCGCCGCCCGCGCCGTCCTCAGTGAACACGCCGACCACCCTCGACATCGCCTACTACATCTGGCACAACGACGTCTCCGGCAAAATGCTGTTCCAAATCGCTGCGCACAGGCCGCGCGGCGGTGTGCGCGTGCGCCTGCTGCTGGACGACAACACGCGCGGCATGGACAACGTCCTCGCCGCCCTCGACGCCGAAGCCAACATCGAAATCCGCCTGTTCAGCCCTTCTCCACCGCCGCTTCCGCGCCCTCGGCTACCTCCACCGACTTCCCCGCCTCAACCGGCGCATGCACAACAAATCCCTCACCGCCGACAACCGCTACACCATCGTCGGCGGCCGCAACATCGGCGACGAATAGCTTCAACGTCTCTACCGAAACCGGCTTTGCCGTACCTCGACGTCCTCGCGCGCGCCCCGTTGTCACTCGACGTCTCCCGCGACTTCGACCACTACTGGGCCAGCGTCTCATCGCCTTCGCCAGTCCGCCAAACGCGCCGACGCCGAAAAAGGCCGTCTGAAACTCAAACACCGCGCGAAACAGGACGCCGCTGTACGCGCAGCTACTCGACGACCTCAACTACTGCTAGCCGCGTCGCTTGCCGCAGGCAGCATCCCTGGCTCTACACCCGACGCCCAACCTCGTCAGCGACGACCCCGCCAAAGGCCTCGACCGCAGCCGCGAAAACCCTCCGTCGCCGACAAACTCCTCACCACCCTCGGCCGGCCGCAGCACGACCCTCTTCATCGTCTCCCTACTTCGTCCCCAGCAAATGGGGCATGGACGCCCTGCGCGAACTGGCGGCAACAGGGCGTCGGCGTCACCGTCCTCACCAACTCCTGCGCGCCACCGATGTCGCCGCCGTCCACTCCGGCTACGCCTGCTACCGCAAAGACCTGCTCAAAGCGGGCGTCGAACTCTACGAAAGTCAAACCCGACTTCGCCCGCCCAGCGTCGCGCGACAAGAAGCCTCACCGGCAGCACCGCTACCAGCCCGCATGCCGAAAACTTTGTTGCTGACAGCAGCCGCGTCTTCATCGGCCTGTTCGGCACCTCGACCCGCGCTCCGCCCGCCTCAACACCGAAATGGGCATCGTCCTCGACAGCAGCGAAATTGCCGGCGGCATGCGGCAGGGAGCTGGCGCAGATGGCGCCGCAATATGCCTACAAAGTCGTCGCCGACCACCGCCGCAAACGCCTGCGCTGGCAAGACCCCGACCAGCCCGGCACCCTCGCTGAAAAAGAGACCCGACGCCGGCCTGTGGAAACGCCTGCTCAACCGCTTTCCCTGCCGCCGATAGAGCTGCTGGCGTAAACAGCCGGCCAAGGCCAGTCTGAAAAAGGCCGTCTGACCCAAAAGGCTGTCGAAAAAGGCGTCGTCTGAAAAGGCCGTCTGAAAAGGCCGTCTGAAAAGCGCCGCTCTGAAAAAGCCGTCTGAAAAGGCCGTCTGAAAAAGGCCGTCTGAAAAGGCCGCCCGAAAGCGAGCCCTGAAAAGGCCGTCTGAAAAGGCCGTCTGAAAAGGCCGTCTGAGCAGCTCGTCTGAAAAGGCCGCCCGAAAGAGCCGCCTGAAGGAAAGACCGTCTGAAAGAGGCCGTCTGAAAGGGCCGATCTCGAAAGGCCGTCTGAAGAAGGCGCGATACGAAAAGGCCGCCCGAAAGAGCGAAATCTCGAAAAGGCCGTCTGAAAGGCAGGCTGAAAGGCAGTCTGAAAGGGCCGTCCTGAGGCTAGTCTGTGAAAAGGCCGTCCTGAAAAGGCCGTCTGAAGAAGCCGTCTGAAAGGCCGTCTGGAAAAGGAGCCGATCTGAAAAGGCCGTTCAGAAAGGCCGTCTGAAAAGGCCGCCGCCCAGGCAAATCTGGAAAAGGCCGCCTGAAGAGTACAATCTGAAGAGGCCGTCTGAAAAGGCCGTCTGAAAACCTGCTGCACGGGTTTTTCCAGACGGCCTTTTGCCGCTCGGGCGGGGATTACAGGACTTTTGACGATGCTCTCGCACAGGTAGCCTGATGTTGTCGGCGGTGATGCCTGCGACGTTGATGCGGCTGCTGCGTACGGCGTAGATGGCGAACTCGTCTTTCAGGCGGTCGACCTGTTCTGGGCTGAGGCCGGAGAAGGAGAATATGCCGTTTTGTTCGATGATGAAGCCGAAGTCCTGTTTCGCGCCTTTCTCTTTGAGCAGGTCGACGAATTTCTGCCGCATTTCTTTGATGCGCGCGCGCATTTCGTCGAGTTCGGCTATCCATTGCGCTTTGAGTTCGGGGTCTTGCAGGACGAGGGCGATGGTGTTGCGCCGCCGTGGAGGCGGGGTTGGAGCAGAGGGTGCGGATGATGGTTTTGACCTGGCTGAAGGCGCGGTTGCGGCGGTTTCTTCGTCGCTGCGACGACGGTGAAGGCGCCGACGCGCTCGTTATACATGCCGAAGTTTTTCGAGTAGGAGCTGGCGACGAGCAGTTCTTTGTTCAGTTTGGCGAAGGCGCGCAGGCCGTAGGCGTCTTGTTCGAGGCCGTTGGCAAAGCCTCGTAGGCGAAGTCGAAGAGGGTAGCCAGCCTTTTTCGGCGGACATTTTTGGCGAGGGTGTCCCATTGTTCGGGGTGGGGTCGATGCCGGTGGGTTGTGGCAGCAGCCGTGCAGGAGGACGACGTCGCCTGCTTGGGCTTGGGAGAGGTCGGCAATCAGGCCGTCCCAGTCGAGGGCGTGGGCGGTTTTGTCGTAGTAGCGGTAGTCGCGGGATGTTGATGCCGACGGCTTGGAAGATGGCGTTGTGGTTGGGCCAGGTGGGAGCGGAAATCCAGACGTTTTTCGCGCCGGTTTGGCGTTTGATGAATTCTGCGGCGACGCGCAGCGCCGGTGCCGCCGAGGCTCTGCGCGGGTTTTTGGCGCGGCGGGCGGCGATGATTTCGCACGTTTTCGCCGAAGCAGGTTTTGCGTTTTCGGCGTTGTGGGCAGGCGACGCCGTCGATGGTGAGGTAGTTTTTGCTTTTTCGTCGGCCAAGAGGCGGGTTTCGGCGGCTTTTGACGGATTTGAGTACGGGGTGTTGCCCGATGCGTCTTTAGTAGACGCCGATGCCGAGGTTGACTTTTTCGGGGCGGGTTTCGGCTTTGAAGGCTTCGCCCAGTCCGAGGATGGGGTCGGCGGGTGCGGCTTGGATTTTGTCGAAGAACATGGTTTTTCCTTTCTGGGGAACGGGTCGGTTGAGGGTGCGCTGCCGAGCTGTTGACATTCAGCTTGCGAAGCGGTTTTTGCGGAAAAATTCGCGGATGCAAGGAAAAGCTACAGCAAGATTGGATATCTTGCGAGCATTTTTGACGCAGCAGGCGCGATTTTCACTAAAAATACCGCCGCAAGGCTGATTGTCAGCAGCTCCTGAGGCTGCGCAGGGGTAAGGGTTGCGGTGCGGTTTGTGCTTTCAGACGGCCTGTTTTAGTTTTTCTGTTTTTCAGACGGCCTCGGGCTGCGGCGGTTTATGCGTCTTCCGCTGCTCGGGCAGGGTGGCGATGGCCTGGGTGAATTCGGAAACGTCTTTGAAGCTTTGTAGACGGAGCAAGAAGCGCGTACGGCGACTTGGTCGGTGGCGAGCAGAACGTCCATCGCCATTTCGCCGACCGTGCGCGAGGAGACTTCTTTTGGCCAAGGCGGTAGAGGCGGCTTCGATGCTGGCGACGGGTCGTCGACGTCTTCGTTGTCGAAGGGCGTTTGTGCAGGGCGCGTTCGAGGCTGGTGCGCAGTTTGTGCGCGTTGTAGGGACGCGCGCGCCGTTGCTTTGACGATGTCGGGCGGGCGCATTTCAGGGTTTCGATGGTGACGAAGCGTTTGTCGCACTCCGGGCAGCGGCGGCGGCAGGCGTACGCAGTTGCCTTCGTCGGTGGTGCGCGAGTCGCTGACCTGCGTCGGGGTGTTGGCAGAAGGGCATTTTCATGGTTGGTTCTCACAGGGAGCGCCGACAGCGCGGGCGATGGCCAGCCCTTCTTCGGTGCTAAGGTAGCGCGGCGTGTCGGGGCAGTCGCGAGCCCGCAACGGCGCCGTCGTGGAACATAAGTGAGTTCGTCGCAGGCCAGCGTGTCCAGCGTTCGTTTTCTCGGTGAGCGGCAGGGTGGCGATGACGGCGACGCGGTCGTCGGGGTGGTGACGGCGGAGAAGTCGACGGAAACGTCGTCGTCGAGCAGGCGGGCTTCGCCGAAGGGCGCCTGGCGGATGATGTGACAGAGCAGGCTGCTGGCGTGGGCGAAGCATGACGCGGCCGTCTGAAAGGATGAAGTTGAACAGGCCGCTGCGGCGGATGTCTTTGACGAGTTCGGACACGGCGGCAAAGAGGGAGCCGTCGTCAGGGGCGCTCGTCGAAGCGGCGCAGCCGCTGTTCGAGGATGGGCAGATGCGCGTTCGGAATCGGTGTCGCCGACGGGGCGGTAGTGGCGGCCCTGCTCGAGCGAAGCCTTGCAGGCGGCCGTTGTGGGCGAACATCCAGTAGCCGCCCCACATTTCGCGCACGAAAGGGATGGGTGTTGGCCGTGCGTGGTGCGGCCGCTGGTGGCTTTGCGGATGTGGGCGATGACGTTTTTGGATTTGATTTGGTAGCTTTTGACGGGTCGGCGACGGGGAATTGGCGCTGGGTTTGTCGTCGTGGAAGAGGCGCACGCCTTTTTGTTCGAAAAAGCCGATGCCGAAGCCGTCGACGTGGTGGTCGGTGAGGCCGCCGCGTTTGCGGAAGCCTTCGAAGGAGAAGACGATGTCGGTGGGCGTGTTGCAGTTCATGCCAAGGAGCTGGCACATGGTTTTTCCTTTTTCAGACGGCCGTTCCCCATGTGGCGGCCTGTTGTTTGCAGCGGGCGATTCTACCACAGGCGGCGCGGGTTTCAGACGGCCTTTACTGCGCCTCGCCAGCCGTTTGGCGGTATTTGGCGCACTCGGATTCGTAGGTCCGACCCCATTCGTGCATCGCCTGTATCACGGGCGTGAGCGTGCGGCCGAAAGCGGTGAGCGAGTATTCGACTTTCGGCGGCACCTGCGGATAGACCTCGCGGTGGACGATGCCCGCGCCTTCGAGTTCGCGCAGCTGCAAAGTCAGCATTCGCTGCGTGATGTCAGGCAGCAGGCGCTGCAATTCGTTGAAGCGGCGGGTTTCGGGAAGAAGGTGGTAAAGAATCAGCACTTTCCATTTGCCGCCGATGATTTCCAGAGTGGTGTTGACGGGGCAGTGCGAAGCGTTTGCGGCGTCGTTCATCATCATTCTCCACAGTATATGTGTACCTATTTAAAAAAACGATACCCATATAATACGCGACAGAAGCAGTTTTTACCAATAGTCTTCACAAACAAAACAGAAAGGAACGGATTATGAGAATCCTCGAACTCGACCGCATCAACGAACTGGCCGCCATCGCAAAACCCGCGATCTGAACGCCGCAGAAACTGGCCGACGCGACACTCTGCGCTACCAGCACCACCCGCTGCGGGAAATTCCGTTGTGGCCAACGACGCATCGCGCGCGCGTGATTGCGGCGAATACGAAAGGCAGACGCAGCGCGGCCGCACGCTCACCGAGCCTGGCGATGTGGGATGTCACCGTGAACGAAGGCGCGGAAACAACCATCGCCGTTCCCGCCACGCACAACCTCGCCATCGTCGTGCGCCACGGCGAAATCGAACTCAACGGCGAAGCCGCCATGCAGCCGACCCAGCTTGCCGTGTTCGAGCGCGAAGAGCGAAAATCCGCAACAGCGGCAGCGGCAAAGCCGAAATCCTGCTCCTCTCCGGCGTGCCCATCGACGAACCCGTCGCCGCCTACGGCCCCTTCGTCATGAACACCGAAAAAGAACTGGTCGAAAGCATCAACGAGTTCAACAGCGGCAAACGCTGCGCCGACTGCATCGCGGTAGCAGGAGCACGGAAACAGGCTATTACTGCACACAAGAGGCGTAGCCCTGTATGTTGAAATGCTGGATAACGAGAGGGAACCTTATGTTTGCTTCGGGAAAAATCATGTTGTTCAATCCGGTGTGGGACAGCGAGGTAGAACGAATAGGCTACCGAAAGTGCAGTCCCGCCGCCTACGCGCTGTGTATAACTTGGCAGATGCCTGTTCGATAGCGGGCGTGGTGTATTTATCCATAATACTGCTGACTTGGGTAAACGGCAGTGCGTGGTGGGCAACCGTCTTTTGGCTGGCGGGCAGGCTGCTGTTTCAAATCAGCCAGATGATTGTGCGGCGGCGCAGTTTTACCTACGACTATGACGACGATGCCGTCCAATGGCATGGCCGCAACGGCATGCCGCAGCGTTATACGTTGGAAGACTATAAGCGGGATTACCCGAAAAACGGCTGAAATAAAGCCCGAAGGCAACATCTTCAACTCTGTTAAAAACGAACAAGGAACACCCATGAAACTCTCCCTCGCCCCATCCAATTCTTCTGGCAGAAAAGAAACCCTGCTCGAACTTTACGTCCAGATGCTCGACAGCCCGCTCGACATCATCTATCTGGGCGAAACCGCTGCTCGCGCCGGCAGAAAATGCGCTTTGCCGACTGGTTTTGGCCTGGCCGAAGACCTCGCCTACGGCGCACCTCGACTGAGTAGCCGCGGCGGCATTAGAAAGGCAGACAATGTTGTCTGCGCGTCTAGCCCGTCTGAAAAAGGCCGTCTGAAAAGGCCGTCTGAAAAGGCCGTCTGAAAGGCCGTCTGAAAAGGCCGTCTGAAAAGGGCCGTCTGAAAAAGGCCGTCTGAAAAGGCCGTCTGAAGGCCGTCTGAAAAGCGCCGTCTGAAAAGGTTGCGCCTGAAGGCCGTTCGAAAACCTGCTTCGCAGTCAGACGGCCTTTTCGCTTGTGCCGCCGTTTACAGTCCGCCGTAGGAGTGCAGGCCGCTGAGGAACATGTTGACGCCGACGAAGGCGAAGGCGGTTATCAGCGGGCCGCAGATTGCCCACCAGGCAAGGATTTTTGCCGCGCCATCCGGCAACCAGGCGCAGGTGCAGCCAGACGGCGTAGTTGGAGCCAGACGACAAACGCCGGTTTCTTTCGGATCCCAGGCTCCAATAGCGTCCCAGGCGTCGGCACGCCCACAGTGCGCCGAGGATGGTGGCGAGGGTGAAGAAGAGGAAGCCGACGGCGATGGCTTTGTACATGATTTCTTCGATAAGGGCGGACTCGGGCAGGCGGCGGCGGGTGTAGGCGGCTTCGGCGCGGATGGCGAGCAGTTGGGCGACGCCGAGCATGGCGGCGATGCAGAAGGCGCCGTAGCCGATGAAGTTGGCGGGGACGTGGATTTTCATCCACCACGATTGCAGGCGGGATGAGCGGCTGGATTTGCTGGGCGTTGCGGCTGAGGCTGTACCAGAGGACGAAGCAGACGACGCCGGCCATGAAGAGGTAGACGAAGCCGCCGAGTTTCTGCACGGCGAAGCGGCTTTCGTAATACCAGTACATCAGGGGCGCTGATGACGAGAAAGAGGATGAAGACTTCGTAGAGGTTGGAAACCGGGGATGCGCGGCGCTGCCGAGGATGAGGTAGCTTTCGTGCTAGCGCACCAGAGGCCGGTGAATCCGGCCAGTGCGGAGAAGCCAGCCGAAGGCGGTGGCCATGCCGAGGAGGGTGTTGCTTTGGCGTTGTTGGCGCAGTGGCGATGAGGCCGCCTGAAAGATAGGCAAAGAGGGCGCAGAAGATGAGGGCTGCCACATGATGGCGGACTGGCTGCTGAGGAAGTAGCGCAGCAGGAAGCGGTCGTGGTTGGCGAAAATCGCCGCCGTAGGGCGACGCCGCCATAGGCGAGGGCGAGTGGAGAGACGAACCAGCGCAGGGGCTTGAAAAACCAGCCGAGGGCGGCGGCGGCGGCGGCGCTGAGCCAGAGCATGGCGGTTTCGTAGCCGTCCATGCGGTGCGGCAGGCTGTGATGGGCGGAGGCGGCGACGGCGAACATCAGGGCGGCATGGAGCCAGTCGGCGGCGGTGAGGGTCTGCCAGACGGTGTGCTGCGCGAGCAGGCGGTGTTCGGGCACGGCGGGGTCAGTGGGGCGTGTCATGGTTCAGGTCCTCGGCAAGCTGTTGCAGGTTTTGCCAGGTGGGCGGGAAATTCGGTTTTCAAGTCGCGCTCGTGGCGGTTGGACGACATGGCGAAGCGAGTTTGTCCGCCCTCAGCAGCAGCCAGGCGCGTTTTTCGCGGATGTAGAACATGAATACGGTGCCGAGCACCAGCAGCAGGGAGCCGAGGTAAACCAGCGAGGCGCCGGGCGATTTGGTCATTTGCAGGCCGGAGGCGGACTATGCAGAAGCCGTCCAGTTGCGGCAACACGGGGGCAGGGATATTCGGTGAGGCCGGTGTGAGGCGTCCATGGCGGCGGGCAGGTAGCGTTTGTGCGCTGCGTCGTCCATAGGCGGCAGGTTTTGTTTTCAGGGGCTTCGTCGAGTATGGGGCGGGCGCGGCGAAGAAGCATGGTGAAAATAGCCGTTCATTTTGTCGCGCTCGTTTTCCGGCACGGCGGTTTGCACGAAAGCGGTCGAGTTCGAGATAGCCGCCGCGCTGAAGAGGGCGAGGGGTGTTTTCGACGGCGGTGGCAAACTGGGCGCGCCGGCCTCGGGCGCGGCCTGCGCGGCTTCGGCGGCGGTGCGGCGGCGCAGGGTTTCGTCGTTCATCGGCTCGCGCCAGGCCATGAAGGTGTCGATGTTGTTTTTGCTATCGGCGGGTATGCGCAGTCAGCGGTATTGCTGCTCAAGCCGGAGCGTGTGCCGGTGACGCAAAAACAGGCCGTCTTCCTGTTTGACGGGCAGCATGTGTTTTGACTCGACGGCCTGCCGGCTTTGTCGCGCAGGCGGTAGATGATGCTGGGATCCGAGGTTGGTGAATTTGTCCTGACGCACGCTGCGCACGTCGTTGATTTTCGCCTTGGAGGCCGTCTGAAGCCTTTTCAGACGGCTGCCCTGTCTTCGACATTGGTGGAGGCGAATTGGTCGAGTTCGAGCGTGTATTTCTGTTCGCCGCCCATATTGAGCGGGGAAGGTGTTCATCGAGCGGCCTTTCAGGTCAGCGAAGCTGCTGGCCGAGGCGAGATTCAACGCTTTAAAGGCGACGTCAGGAGCCACCGTCAGCAAAACGCTGGCCTGATAGATGGTGACGCCGTTGAGGGTGTAGGATGGTTGACGCGCACGGTGTGCGTTTCGCGGTCCGCTGGCTTTTGTCGGTGATTTCGGCTCGCTGGCAAAATCGCTGGGCATGCCGTGTGGTAGAAGTCGATAGTAATTTTTCAGTTTCACGGCAAAAGGGCAGCTTCTGCACCAGCATGCCTTTGTCGGCGTTGAGAGGACACCACGTCGGCTTCCTGCCCCTCGCTGAGGTTCACATTGCCGCGAAACGACAGGTTGCCCGCGCCCAGCACGCTTTGCGGCTTGAAATCGCGGGCGAAAACGGCACTGTCGTCGGGGGACGATTTTGCCTGTGAGCATGCCGATTTTCAGCAGCAGGTTGCTGTCGATCAGGCCGCCGAGGCAAATCACGATAACGGCCAGATGGGCGAAAATATAGCCCCATTTGTTCATCGCGCCCTTTCTCGCCGCCACCAGCACCGAGCCGTCTTCACGCGCGCTCTGTTTCACGGCGAAACCCTGCACGGCGAAATGAGCGCGGCCACTTCGGGCGCAGCCGCACTTTCCAGCAGTGCGCGCTGTGTTTCATCGCCGCGAGCGAGCGTTTGGAAGCTTTCAGGCGGAAAGAGCGCATTTCGCGCCAAAACGGCGGCACGTTGCGCCACAGGCACAGGCCGGTGCTGAGGACGGAGAAACAGCATGATAACGACGAACCAGCCCGAGGCGTACACGTATCGTAAAAGGCCGAGGAACTCGAAAATCTTCGCCCAAAACGGGCCGAACTTGACGATGTAGTCCGCCGGTGCCTGGTTCTGCTGCAACACCGTGCCCGATCACCGAAGCCACCGCCAGCACGCACAGCAGCGCCACGGCAAAGCGCATGGAGCTTAAAAAGGCAAACCACGGACGGCGGATAAGAGTTTTCGGAACGGGTCATTTTGAGAGAGGGAAGGGACGGGCGGGAAACGGAAGGCGCAGATTTTACTACAAACCGGGCTGCCGATACGCTGGACGTAGCGGCAGCCCGAGTCTGATTGACCGAATCAATCGCAGGTGTTTTCAGACGGCCTCCTGCAGCGCAAGAGGCAGTCAGCTCTCCGCGTTTCTGAAAAACGCGGCTGCCGCAGCTTAGGGTGTCGACATTTTGGCTTGCAAAGCGGTTTTTGAGGAAAAATTCGCGAATGCAAGGAAAAAGCACAGATTGGACATCTGCGGCATTTTTGACGCGCAGGCGCGGATTTTTGCAAAATACCGCCGCAAGGCTGATTGTCAACGAGACCCTAGTGCAGGCCTTGGATGAAGTTGGCTACGGCGTTGATTTCTTCTTCCGACATGCGTTTGACGATGTCTTCCATCATGCCGTTCGAGGCTGGTACGCTGGCCGGAAAGCGTAGGCTTTGACAGCTGGGTGACGGTGTAGTCTTTGTGCTGGCCGCGGTCAGGGGATAGGCGTTGACGTCGGTACCGCCGCCGACCATACCCGCGCCGCTGGGGCCGTGGCAGGACATACAGGCCGAGCAGTTTTTGCCGGCGAGGCCGCCGCGGTAAATCTCGTGCACCGAGTTTGAGGTTGTCTTTCGGATTGGCTGCCCGATTTGGGGGTCTGCGTGCGCGTAGAAGGCGGCGACGTTGGCGATATCCTGCTCGCTGAGGCTCATCACCATCGGCTTCATCGCCGCCGCGCCGCCGGTGGTGCGCTTGCCGTCTTTGATGGCTGCCGTTTCCACGGCGATGTATTTCGCGTGCTGCGCCGAGAGTTTCGGATGAGGTGGAAATACCGCTGTTGCCGTCGGCGGCATGGCAGGCCGCACAGACGGTTTGGGCAATCTGCTTGCCTTTGGCCACGTCGGCCTTGGGCGCGGCAAAAGCCGTACCGGCGGCAAGTGCCAGAGTCAGTAGGGTTAAACGTTTCATGGAGGCTCCTGATTGCAGCATTGCGGTATCCGCAACACCCTTTTTTCTATATTTTCGATACTCGATACGCGGCGCTTTTTACCGCCGCGTTAAACCGTTCAGTCTGCAAACGTGGTATTCTATACCAAATTTAACTATTTTTCCATAGTTATGAACTTATTTCAAAACGCAAAATTCTTCACTACGGTCAACCATTTGAAAGACCTGCCCGACACGGGCGCGGAAATCGCTTTCGTCGGCCGCTCCAATGCGGGCAAGTCCAGCGCCATCAACACGCTGTGCAACCATGTGCGGCTGGCCTATGTGTCGAAAACGCCCGGGCGCACGCAGCACATCAATTTTTGCGAGCTGGCCGACGGGCATTTCATGGCCGATTTGCCGGGCTACGGCTACGCGCAGGTGCCCGAAGCGGTGCGGCGGCACTGGGTGGCGCTGCTGGGCGACTATCTGCGCACGCGCCGCCAGTTGGTCGGGCTGGTGCTGATTATGGACTGCCGCCATCCGCTCAAAGAGGGATATGCAGATGCTGGATTTCTTTGCCGAAACCGGCCGTCCGGTGCATATCCTGTTGTCCAAAGCGGACAAATTATCTAAGAACGACCAAATCAAAACCTTGTCTTCTGTCAAGAAAGCGTTAAAACCGTTTTCCGAGCGGCAGGAGGTGACGGTGCAGCTTTTTTCCAGCCTGAAAAAGCAGGGGCATGGCGGAAACGGAAGGCGGTTGTCGCGGGCTGGTTCGCGCGTTTGGGCGAAGGGCAGGCGCAGAACCGCAGGAACTTGAAAACGGATTGAAACCGCCCGCAGGGAGGCCGTCTGAAACGCTTTCAGACGGCCTTTTGCTGGGCACGGTTTTGACCGTGCGGCGGCTGTTTTCAGACGGTCTCTGGCCATCTCGCCGTCTATCAGGCGGTAAAGCTCGGCGAAATCGGGTTCGCCGACAAAGGTTTTCAGCACCCTACCCTCTTTGTCGACCAAAAAGGAGGTGGGATATACCGCCGTGCCGAGCGCGGGCGGCAACTGTCGGCGTCGTACACTGCGGTGAAATCCATGCCGCGCTCTGCGGCGTAGGTCTTCACGCTCTCGAGCGGGTCAGCGTAGGGTTCGGCGACGGCGAGGATTTGGAAGCGTCTCGGTTTCGGTAGTCGTGCGACATTTTCACGATTTTTCGGCATTTCCGACACGCAGCCGGGGCAGGAGGAAACCAGGGGTGATAGAGGTGACCTTGCCGCGCAAAGCGGCGTCGGACACGGTTTTTGCCGTGCAGATCAGGCAGCGAGAAGGCGGGTGCGGGCGTGCCCAGGAATCAGGATAAAGGCCAGCAGGCCGCAGACCAGCGCGGCGGCGGCGAGAGCGGCGGTTTTTCGTGAGCGGAACATCTGTTGCAGGGTTTGGAAGACGGCGGCAGGAAATTCGGTGCTGCGGCCGTCTGAAACGGGCACGAGGGTGACATCGGCCTGCGCGGCGGTTTTGCCGCTGTCGGCAAAGGAGACAATCTCCCGGATAACGGCCAGACGCAGCTCGATGGTTTTGACGCAGTTGCGCACGGTGAGCACGTCGCTCGCTGCCGCGCTGCGGCGGTAGCGGATGTCGACGCGGGCAACGACTATCTGCACGCCGTCCAACCCGCCGAGCAGGCCGTGCTGTTCGAAAAAGTGCCAGCGCGCTTCTTCGAGAAATTCGAGGTAGCGCGCGTTGTTTACATGGCCGTAGCCGTCGAGGTGGTAGCCGCGTATGCGGAAAACGGCGTCTTCCATCTCAGTGCGTTTCAAAGGGCACGAAGCTTTCGCGCGCCAGCGGTTCGGCAGACAGGTCGGTGACGAGGGAGGCGGGGCGGATGTCGAAACCATTCGCTTAGAAATGTCGGGATGGAGATCCGGCCACAGGCTTTCGTCTTCGCACCAGTCGGCCAGTTCGGCGGCGAAAATCTCGGCGGTGCGGTGTTCGATGATGTCCCAAACATCGTCGACATGGTCGCACGGATCGGTAAGGTAGGCGTTGGCGTCGGCCTGCAAATCTTCGAGGGTGACATCCCTGACACCGACCGAGTGCAGCCAGTGCAAAAAGGGCTCTTGCGGAATCAGAAGAAAGGCGCTGCGGTTGACTTCATACATGGTTTTGCTCCTTGGTAAACAGCGGGAATGACGTTTCCGAAAGCGGGGCTTCAACAAAGTGAAAGCGTTTCAGACGGCCTCGGTTTCGCTCCCATCCGGCATACGGGTGTTTGCTCAGATAGGCGTTGGTAAAGCGGCCGTCGGAGGATTTCGCGGCCGAGCCAGGCCAGGGGCCGGGGAAAGGCGGCGTCTTCGGCGGGCGCTCGATTTGGCCGACCAGCGGCGCGTTGTCGCCCGCGTATTCGTCGATTTCAAAGGTAAAGCCGTCGCAGCGGATTTCGTAGCGGCGTTTTTCCATACCGGAACGGACACATGTGTATGCAGAATCTCCCGCGCGTGCGCCAAAGGGATTTCATACTCGAACTCGCTGCGCGTCACGTCGGAAATATAGCCTTTGAGCGTCAGCCACGCTTGTTCGCCGACGATGCGCACGCGGATGGTGCGCTCTTTTTCCACGCTCAGATAGCCCCTGGCTCATCAGGCGCAGCTCGCCCGCTTCGGCGCGCCAAGCATCGTTTGCCAACAAAAAACGGCGTTCGATTTCCACAGTCATTTTCAGACGGCCTCTTTGCTTAAAACGGTTTGAAAACCACCAGATACAGCGCCGCAATCATTGCCAGCACGATTTCGTTAAACACGCGGTACCACTTGTGGCTGCGGCGGTTGCGCTGCGCGGTAAGGCGCGCAGCAGGAAAACAGCAGACATGGTAGGCGGCGAGAAACAGCCCCAGCGCCGGTTTGGCGCACCCAGCCCTGCCCCCACCAGCCCGCGGCAAACGCGCAAGCAGGCCGAACACCAGCGCACCCGCGCCCAGCGGCGTCATAAAAGCGCAACAGCCGCCGCGCCAGTGTCGAGCAGACGGCGGTATTCGGCCGAGCCACGTCTGCCTGCGCCAGATTCACATAAATACGCGGCAGGTAAAACACAAACCGCAAACCACGAAAGTGATGAAAACGAGATTGAGCTTTGACTTACACCACAACACATTTTCAGACGGCTCCCCGAGAGGCGCGTGCATTATATAGCAGCCCGCCGCGGCCCGCGGCGGCACTGCGCCGCCATAATGCGCGCCTTTCAAACCAACCGATAAAAGGGGAAACAAAGTCATGCTCAACCAGTTTGAAATCCACGGCGGTCGTGGTGAAAAACCTCAACGCCTTCCTCGCCGAAAAGCCGTCGATCTGAAAACCGCGATGGACGATGAAGCGCTGAACAGAAGTCGCCGCCATCCATCGCGCGGTTTGCCCGGCATGGTGCGCCGCATCTACTCCTGCAAAATGGAAACCTTTTTCTGGGAGAGAGAGATCCGATGGTAGGACTACGTAGCCGCTCGACACCGAAGTCGCCGGCAAAAAGCCGAGAAGCGCGCGAAAAGTAAAGAAAGAAATAAAGCCCGCGATACATAAGGCCGTCTGAGAGCTGTTTCAGACGGCCTTTGCCCGCCTGCCGCACTATCGAGGCCGTCTGAAGGCCCGTTTCCGCCATCACTTCGTTAAAGCTGCGCTTTCAGACGGCCTCTTTATGTTGCCCAATGTTGCCTTTTTGTTAAGCCGCCCGTATATTCCGCCGCAGCAAAACGCGAAATCCATCACACAGGAGAACACCGCCCATGCACCTCATCCGCGCCCTGAGCGTATTTTCGGTTTCTCTGCCGCCGGCGAGGCAGTGATTCATTTCACGGGTCTGCAACTACCCGGCAGCATCATCGGCGCGCGCGCTGCTGTTTGCCGCCGCTTTTACAGGCCGGCTGCTGGTGAAAACCGCGTGGCTGCAGGGCGCGGTGGACACGATGATGGCCAATTTGTCGCCAGTTTTCTCGTACGCCGCCCTGCGTGGCGGTACGGAATATCTCGATCTGGTGGCGCGCGACTTTTGGCCGATTGCCGTGTCCACCGTGTTCAGCACGCTGGCGGTAATGTTCGTCACCGGCAAAACGCACGAACTGCTGCGCAAACGCTGATGGATATGCTGCGCCACCCCGCCGTACTGCTCTGGCTCACCGTTACCGCCTACTGGCTGGTGAACATTGTGCGCGCCCGCACCGGCAACGTCCTCTTCAATCCCGTGATGTGCACCACCGCGCTGGTCATCGCCTACCTGAAAATCTGCGGCATCGCCTATCCCGACTACCATCAGGCGGCGCAATTCATCGATTTCTGGCTCAAACCCGTCGTCGTCGGCCTGGCCGTACCGCTGTATCTCAACCGGGACAGAATCCGCCGCCAGTGGCTGCCGATTATCCTGCGGTCGCAAACCGCGAGGCAGCGTCACCGGCATCGTCAGCGCGGTATGCGTGCCAAACTCGCCCGCGGGCGCGGGCGGGAAACCGTGTTGAGCCTCGCCGCCAAATCGGTCACCAGCCCCATCGCCATCGAAATCACCCGCAGCATCGGCGGCCTGCCCGCCATCCACCGCCAAGCTTCGGTGATTGCCGCCGGCATGAGTCGGCCAGACGGCGGACTACCGCCCGCTGCGGCTGGGCACGGTGCGCAAGCCGATGTCGCAGGGTATGACGTCGATTGGGTGCCGCATCGCACGCGATGGGCATGGCCGCTTCGCTCGAACGCAGCAGAAATACGCCGCCTACGCGCTTTGGGCCCTAATCGTCAACGGCGTGCTCAACACCGCCTTTCTCGTGCCGCTGCGCTGCCGCTGATGGGTTATTGAACCCCGCCAAACAGCACCAAGCCGTCTGAAAAAGGCCGTCTCGAAACTTTTCAGGCGGCCTCCACGCCATGCTACGCTGCGTTAATTTTGCTTTACAATACCGCCCCTCCCCCAACCCTCCCGCGCATGATTCACGACACCCCATCCCCCGTTTCCGACCACGACACCCTACTGCTGCTCGCCCAATACGCCGAACGCGCCTATCTCGAATACGCCATGAGCGTGGTCAGGCCGCGCGCTGCCTGAGTTTCGACGGCCAAAAGCCCGTGCAGCGGCGCATTTTGTTTGCCATGCGCGATATGTTGACGGCGGGGGCGAAAGCTGGTGAAATCGCGCGCGTGGTCGGTGAGATTTTTGGCAAATACCACCCGCACGGCGACAGTTCCGCCTATGAGGCGATGGTGCGCATGGCGCAGGATTTTACCTACGCTATCCCTTAATCGACGGTATCGGCAACTTCGGTTCGCGCGACGGCGACGGCGCGGCGGCGATGCGTTACACCGAAGCGCGGCTCACGCCGATTGCCGAGCTGCTGCTGTCGAAATCACTAGGACGGTGGATTTTCGTGCCGAACTACGACGGCGCGTTTGACGAACCGCTGCACCTGCCCGCCCGTCTGCCCATGGTGTTGCTCAACGGCGCGTCGGGCATCGCCGTGGGCATGGCCACCGAAATTCCGTCGCACAACCTGAACGAAGTCACGCAGGCGGCGATTGCGCTGTTGAAAAGCCGACGCTGGAAAACCGCTCGACCTGATGGAATACATCCCGCGCCTGATTTTGCCGGCGGCGGTCAGATCATCACCCGGCGGACGAATTGCGCCGAGATTTACGAAACCGGCAAAGGCAGCGCGTGCGTGCGCGCGCGTTACGAAATCGAGACTGGCGCGCGGCCAATGGCGCGTGATTGTGACCGGAGCTGCCGCCCAGAGCGCCAATTCCGCCAAAATCCTCGCCGAAATCGAAGAGCAGACCAACCCGAAAGCGAAAGCGGGCAAAAACAGGCTCAGCAAGACCAGCTCAACACCAAAAAGCTGATGCTTCGATCTCATCGACTAGCGTGCGCGACGAATCTGACGGCGAACACCCCGTGCGCCTCGTGTTCGACCGAAATCAGCCGCATCGATACGGATACCTTCATCAACACGCTGATGGCACAGACTTGCGCTCGAAGGCAGTGTGTCGATGAACCTGGTGATGATCGTCTGGACAACCGCCCCGCGCAGAAAAACCTGAAAACCATCTTGCAGGAATGGCTGGATTTCCGCGTCGTCACCGTCACACGCCGTCTGAAATTCCGCTCTGAACGAGTGGAAAAACGGCGTACATTCTGAAGGCCGTCTGAAAGTCTTTTTGCACATCGACGAAGTGATTAAAGTCATCCGCGAATCAGACGACCCCAAAACCGATCTGATGGCCGCGTTCGGCCTGTCCGAAACTCAAGCCGAAGACATTTCTGGAAATCCGCCTGCGCCAGCTTGCGCGTTTGGAAGGTTTCAAAGCTGGAAAAAGAGTTGGCCGAGCTACGCGAAGAAGAAGGCCGTCTGAACATCCTGCTCGGTGACGAAAACGAAAAGAAAAAGCTCATCATCAAAGAGATGCAGGCCGACATGAAGCAATACGGCGACGAAAGGCGCACGCTGGTGCAAGAAGCCGCCGCGCCGTGCTCACGCAGTACCACCGCCGACGAGCCTGTTACGCTGATTCTGTCGGAAAAAGGCTGGATACGCGGCCGGGCAGGCCACAATCTCGATTTGAGCCAAACCGCGTTTAAAAGAAGCGCGACGCCCTCAAACAAAACCCTCGAAACGTCGCACCGTCGTGGCCGGTGGTGATACTCGACACACAGGGCCGCACCTACACGCTCGATGCGCCGCCGAAATCCCCGGCGGGCGCGGCGACGGCGTGCCCGTGTCTTCATGTGAAATCGCAGCCAAACGGCGTGAAAACCCGCCGCCATGCTCACCGGCCTGTCCGGACGCAGCACTATCTGTTTCGCCGGCAGCGGCGGCTGCGGCTTTATCGCCAAACTCTGCCGACATGGTCAGCCGCAACAAAAACGGCAAAGTGCTGATGACGCTCGAAAGCGGGCGAAACCGTGATGCCGCCCGTGCCCGTGTAGCCTCTCGCTCATCAATCCCGACTGCGTCAGCGTTACTGCCGACAGCGGCAACCGCCTGCTGGCCTTCCGCTGGGCGCGTGAAAGTGATGCCCAAAGGGCGCGGTTCTGCATCACCCTCGCTTTCAGACGGCCTCCGCCTCGAACATCATCGCCGTGGTGTCCACGCCCGATTTGTCGTTGAAACCGTCGGCAAACGCGGCGCGGTGCATCAGGAAAAACTGCGTATCCAAGACATCGCGGGCAAACGCGGCCGCAAAGGGAAAATTTTGGAAGTTTCAGGCCGTCTGAAAGCCATTAAAGCCAAAGATTAACCGCAAAGGCCGTCTGAAAAACGGGCGTGGCCGCAATCTGCGACAATGCGTACCAAACACAGGCCGTCTGAAACCTTTTAACTCCGCTTTCAGACGGCCTCTACGGAAAAATGCCAAACAACAATATGAAAAACTCCTTTCTCAGCAGAACCGACAACTGGGAAGAGCAGATCGACCGCATCCCGTGGCTCATCAACATCTGTCGCCTCACCATCGTCACCGCCATGACCGCGCTGCACCCTGATGGCCATGTTCTCCGACAACGCCGGCCTGCGCAAATGGTCACCCCTCCACCTTCTACCTGTGGGCGGCGGTTTACGCGGGCATCACCCTGTTTTTCCTTCGTCCGCCCGCACTGGGTACAGCAGAAAACCGACCGCCTACCCAACGCCAGCGCCGTTATCGACATCCTGATGATTATGGTGCTCGTCTACCTCACCGGCGGCATCGGCACAGGCATCGGCATCCTCGTACTGCCCTTCATCGCCACCTCCTGCATGCTCAGCTACGGCCGCTTCCCCGCGCTTTACGCCGGATTCACCACCCTGGCATCGTCTGCGTCATCGTTCCTCACCGACCAGCTCGCCTCGACACGCAGCAGTGGACGGCCACAACATCGGCATGGGCGTCGTCCCTCATCGCCGCCTCCTTCGCCGTCGCCTACCTCACCTGTACAGCGCCAAATCCCTCAAAGCCGCCAACGCCTCCGCGCTCAAACACAAGCGCAACTACAACCGCGTGCGCGGCCTCAACCTGCGGTGCTCAACCGCGTGCAGGAAGCCGTCATCGTCATCGACCCTGGTTTCGAAAGTCTGGCTGTTCAACCGTCAGGCTGCAAACCTACTTCCCGGCCTCGCGCCCGAACAGAAAGAGCCAATTTTCGAAGACCTGGCCGGACGCTGGCTCTACAACCCCGACCGCCCCTTCGAAAACCGACATCCACCTGCACCAGCATTCGATGCACGTGCGCCGTGCCGCTGGTTCAGGAAGACAGCCAGCTCTGCGTGTCTTCGTGCGCTCGCTGCGCGAAATCGCCGCCGAAGCGATGGCCACCAAAGCTCGCCTCCCTCGGCCAGCCACCGCCAACCTCGCCCACGAAAATCCGCAACCCCATGTCGGCCATCCGCCACGCCAACGACCTTTGCAGGAAAGCGTGGAAGACCCGATGAGCCGCCGAAGCTGCACGGCATCATCGACGGTAACATCCGCCGCATCGACAAAATGCTGGAAGAAGTGTCGATGCTCAACAAAAAGACAACCTCGCACGCGAACACATCAACCCTGATGAAATTCTGGCTGGCATTCAAACAGGAATTCACCCTCAGCAACCCCGACGCGGTGCACTGCATCAAAATGGGAATGCAGGGCAAACAGCTGGCCGTCACCGCCGACCCGATGCACCTGCAGCAAATCATGTGGAACCTATGCAACAATGCCTGGCGGCACAGCAAAGACGAAAGCGCCATCCGCGTGCTGATACGCCCCAGCGGCAACTCAACATTTCGATAGGGTGTCCGACACGGCGCAGGCGTGCCGCCCGACATCCGCAACCAACTCTTCGAGCCCTTCTTCACCACCGACCGGCACCGGCCTCGGCCTCTACGTCGCCCGCGAACTGGCGCACGCCAACCTCGGCTAGCTGCACTACTACCCCGAAATGAACGGCTTCGAGCTCATCCTTCCGAAGGACAACAACCATGAAGAACAGTGACCTGCAACACCCCGTACTCGATCGTAGACGACGAAGCGGACATCCGCGACCTGATGGAAATGACCCTGATGAAAATGGGTCTGCGCGTCGACACCGCCGTCGGCGTGGAAGACGCCAAAGAACAAGCTGGAAAACAGCGACTACTCGCTGGTGCTCACCGACGTGCGCATGCCCGACGGCTCGGGGCTGGAAGTCGTCCAGCACATCAACCGCCGCCTGTCACTGCACACGCCCGTCGCCGTCATCACACCGCCTTCGGCAACGCCGACCAGGCCGTCGAAGCCCTGAAAGAAGGCCGCGTCTACCGACTACAGCAAAACCCATCACCCTCTCGCGGCTGCGCTCGCTGGTGAAATCGGCGGTGAAAATCAACGAACCCGACACACACGGCCAAACCCGCGCCCGCAGCAGCCGCACCGCAGCGCCGCAGCCTGCACCACAGCCCGCACCGCGCCCTGCTCCCGCAGCCTCGCCGCCGGCCTATACTGCCGCCGCACCCGCACGTCATAGCCGCCACGCCCGCCCGTGCACCACGACGCGCCCAAACCCGTGCGCAAAGGCATTTCGCGGCATCGACCGCCCCCGTCACCCGCCCGGCGCCCGCAGGCCCTGCGCGAACGCTTCCGCAGCGCCGCGCCGCAAAACCGCGGCCGCATCAGACGCGCAAAGCGCCGCACACCACGAAAACAGAAGTCGGCGGCGATGCCGATATGCCCCGCCTGTGCTGGGCATGTCGCGCCGCAGATGGTCGGAAGTGCGCCACCTCTCATCCGCCGCCTCGCCGACGGCGGCGTGCCCGTCTGGCTATCTCCGGAAGGGTGAATCCGGGCTCAGCGAGCGAACCGCAGGCTTCGCCCGCAGCACTCCACGAACTCCTCGCCGCGCGCCGGCTTGGCCCCTTCTGTCGCCGTCAACTGCGGCGCGATTCCCGAAAACCCGATGGAAAGCGAGGTTTTTCGGCTGCTAAACAAAAGGCAGCTTCACCGGTGCCGACCAAGACCGCATGGGCTTTCTTCCACGCACGCCGACGGCGGCACCCTCTTCCTCGACGAAGCGCGTCACCCTGCCGCTGGCCGCGCAGGTCGAAACTCGCTGCGCGCCATTCAGGAAAAAGCCGTGCAGCCGCATCGGCGACGCCAAAGAAAACCCCCGTAGACGGGCCGCATCGTCTGCGCCACCACTAGTCCTCAGAAGCCCTTTGTCGAAAGCGGCGTTCCGTCAAGACCTTTATTACCGCCTCAGCGTCGATCACTCGCATATGCCGCCCCTGCGCGAAATGCGCGAAGACCTCGGCGGCCCGTCCTGCGCATGCTGCACAAACACGCGGCAACGTCCCCGGCGGCTACAAACTCAGCCCCCAAAGCGCAGGAAGCCCTGCTCTCGTACAGCTACCCCGGCAACTTCCGCGAACTGGAAAAACATCCTCGAACGCACCGTCGCCCTCACCGCCGCCAGCAGCGTCATCCAAATCGACGATCGCAAATCACCACCGCCGGACACGGCGCCCCGCGCCGATCTTGCGCGCCCGCACCGGCGGGCGAAACCCGCGCCCGCGCGCGAGACCGGCCGCCGAGCGAAGAAACGCGCCGACGAACTTCGACGCCATGCCGCCCTTCGTCGGCCAAAGCCAGATACAGCAACACCTCGACCTGCTCCGGAAGCGTTCCGTCATCGAACAGGCGCTGAACATCACCCGCCTACAACCGCACCCAGGCCGCCAAACTCCTCGGCATCAGCTTCCGCTCCATGCGCTACCGCATGGAAAGGCTGAACTGTCGAATAAGGCCGTCTGAAAACGCAGCCCCGACGAAGTGCGAAAAACACGGCGGGCAAAACGGATCATCCGCAAAGCATCCCACCCCGTCCACTGTTTCAAGGCCGTCTGAAAAAGGTTTCTTTCAGACGGCCTCCTTTCAACCACCGCCCCGACACCATGCCCGGCGCCTACCCTTCCTTGCTACTACTCGCCGCCCTTTGCCGCAGCACGCCGCCGACGACCTGCCCGACTCCGCCCCTCAGCCAACCCGACACCCGCTTCGACCTCACACCGGCTCCGACGGGATGCGCCGCCCCCGCATCCGCGCCCGAGGGCGGCGTTTCCCCAAAACGGCGGCACTCTCACATTCAGCGATCCCGAAGAACTGCTGCAACACCGGCCTGCTGCACCGCGCCCTCTCCTCCTCCGTCATCGCCGCCAGCACCGCCGCCATCAAACTCCCAGCTTCTGCCCGTCTACCGCCGCCTCGCCCGGAAGGACAAGGGCGTCCTGCTCGAGACGGCCGAAGGCATGCCGTTCACAAGCGACGGTGCCGCTAACAGCGAAAGCCGTCAGACACCCGCAAAACGCCCACCGCCGAAATGCCCGACGCCTTTCCTCGTCCGTCTCCGCCTGGCGTGCAGGCGCGAAAGACGACCACCGCAACGTCTCCGCACAAGCGCACCACACCGCCCTGCTCGCCACCCCCGACCTCGACCCCCAAGCCCGCGCCGCCGCCTGCAAAGCCAACTCGACGAAATCCGCAGCCGCAGCCGCTGGACGCGCGCGAGCGCCCACTACACCCGCGACAACAACGTCAACAACGCGCTACGAAAAGAACGCACCCTCGCGCTACGGCGGCGGCGAATGGACGCTGCCCGCCCCCGAAAAGAAGCCCACGCGGCCTCTCCTGCTCCGCCGGCCTCGCCCGCGACTTCAACCCGCCGACAATCTGCTCCTGCGCAGCGGAGCGAGCCTCTACGGCAAATTCTATTGGGACCACCGCATGACGACCTCACCGGTCCGCACCGCCCTCGGCGCCGCCTACCAAAGGCGGCCGCAGCGAAACCGCCACCCTCCTCCCCTACTACGAGCGCCGCTGGTGCGGCACCGAACCCTACTCCCGCGAAACCGGCCTGCGCGCCGAATGGCAGCGCAGCTCCAGCACTATCGCCACCGCCTCTCCGCCGCCGCCGAATCGGGCTACCAACACCACGACACGCGCAAATTCCTCGAAGGCCGCAACAGCAGCCTGTCCGCCACCCTGGATATTCCAGCACAGCCCGCGCCAATACTTCACCCTCGGCGCCGACTTTACTCGCGCAAACGCGCCCGCACCGCCGACGACGCCTACCACAGACGCGCGCCTCCGCGCGCATCCGCCATGTGCGCGTCTGGGACCCAAAAGGACTCGGCACCGCGCCCTCTCCGCAGGCTACGGCCGCCGCCGCTGCGACGCCGCCGACTTCTTCCGCATCCGCCGCGACGACAAAGAATATTCGCCTCCCTCTCCCTCTGGCACAACCGCCTGAGCCTGTGGGGCGCCACCCCGCCCGTCACCGTGTGGCAGAAACCACCAGCAACCACCCGCTCTACGGCTACCGTCAACGCCTACCCGCAAATCGGCAAATCCTTCTGACAGCGCCGCCGTTTCACCTCTTTCAGATTTAGCCTGTTTTCAGACGGCCTGATGTTCTGCGAGGCCGTCTGAAAGATCGGTTCTCAACCAAACGCGGCAGCGGTAAACCGCCCGCCTGCCGCGTATCGGCCCACGAGATTACCCGGCGCCTGTTCTTTTTTCGTATCACTTATGCTCTGCAATACGTCTGAAACCCTCCGCCTGCCGCGCGCCAACCGCACATCTGCGCGTCGGGACGCGCCAAGCAGGCGGGCGCGGGGGCTGCCGCCACCGCTGCGTGCGCCGCGAAAAATAACGATAATGCGGGCGCATCCATCCGCCGCGCTGTTTCGACGGCCTTTTTCCTGCCCGAAATCTCCGGAAGCAGCGAACATCATCCATGTCCACCGTAAAATCCAACGCGCTCCTGATTAGTCTGTCCGATAAAACGGGTGCGGTAGAATTTCCCGCCCCTGCACAGAGCGGGTGTAGAAATCTTGTCCACCGGCGGCACGGCAGAGTGTTGGCAGACGCACACATCCCGTGATTGAGTGGCCGACTACACGGCTTCCCCGAAAATGCTGGACGGCCGCGTGAAAACGCTGCACGTCCGAAAAATCCACGGCGGGGATTCCGGGGCGCCGCGATTTGGACGAGCACGTGGCCAAAATGCAGGAACACGCATCGGCAATATCGATTTGGTGTGCATGAACCTGTATCCGTTTGCCGCCACCATCGCCAAAGCAGCCTGCACTGGAAGACGCGATTGAAAACATCGACATCGGCGGCTTCCCACCATGGTGCGTTCCGCCGCCAAAAACTGAAACACGTCGCCATCGTCACCGACAATGCCGATTTTCGATGCCGTTGTCGGCGAGTGAAGCGAGTCGGGCGGCCCGGCTGTCCGACAAAACCCGCTTCAACCTGGCGCGCAAAGCATTCAGCCACACCGCGCAATACGACGGCATGATTTTCCAACTTACCTGACCAGCGTGTCGGACGAAAAACTCTCCGGCGAACCGTGCGTGAACGAGTTTCCCGAACAGTTCAACCAAAAGCTGGGTGAAGGTGCGGGGAAATGCGCTGACGGCGAAAACCCGCACCAGCAGGCTGCTTTTACCGCGACATTTACCCGCCGCAGGCAGCCTGTACCGACCTGCACGCCGGTTGCAGGGAGCAAAGGGTTGTCCTACAACAACATTGCCGATTCCGATGCGGCAGGAAGCGGTGAAATCGTTTGAGCAGGCAGCCTGCGTGATTGTGAGCTGCGCCAACCCCGTGCGGCGCTGGCCGTGGCGGAAGACACGCTGACCGCCTACCGTCTGGCCTATGCCACCGACACCACCAGCGCGTTCGGCGGCATCATCGCCTTCAACCGGAAGTGGACGGCGCAACGGCCAAGCAAATCGCAACAACCAGTTTCAGCGGAAGTCATTGATGACGCCTGCGTTCACAGCGGAAGCCTTGGAAGTGCTGGCGGCGAAGAAAAACGTGCGCGTGCTGGAAATCCCGCTGGTGCAGGGGCGCAAACCGCTTTGAACTGAAACGCGTGGGCGGCGGCCTGCTGGTGCAAACGCCCGACATCCACCGCATTTCCGCGCGACGATTTGACATCGTGTCGACGCCAACCGACCGAACAGGAATGGAACGATTTGCTGTTTAGTGTGGAATGTGGCGAAATTTGCAAAATCGAACGCCATCGTCGTTCGGCAAAGGCGAGCCAGACTTACGGCATCGGCGCAGGCCAGATGAGCCGCGTGGACAGCACCCGCATTGCCGCCCGCAAAGCGCAGGATGCCGGTTTCGATTTGAAACGGCGCGTGTGCGGCTTCGGACGCCTTCTTCCCCTTCCGCGACGTGGCGTGGACGTGATTGCCGACAGGGCATTAAAGCGATTATCCATCCCGCAGGCTCGGTGCGCGATGCGGAAGTCTTCGCGGCGGCGGACGAACACGGCATCGCCATGGTGACCACCGGCATCCGCCATTTCAGGCATTAAGAATAAAACGCCAAGGTTGCTCCGAAAGCCGCCAAACGGGTTTCAGACGGCCTTTTTGGCAGACAAAGTCATTGCGAGCTCAACAGATAAGCGCCGTCTGAAAACACCTTTTCGGCTTTCGTAGATCGCCTTCCTTTGCGCCGTTGTTTTTAATCTCGCTGAAACTGCGCTTTCAGACGGCCTCCTCGGCTTCCCCATCCGCGCTGAAGATTTGCTGCTGCAAGTTGTGCACGGCGGCGTAGGCGGACAGTGGTTTCGCTGTCGGCGGCGGGGGTTGCGCTTCGTCGAGTACGGCGCTGTGCTGGCAGGCGAAGCGGCGGTAGGCGCGGCGGGCGCGCGGCCGCAGAGGGTGGGGTCGAGGCCGCTGCTTTTCCGGCCGCCGTGCCCAGGAGGGCGATGTTGCCGTAGTTTTCCAACAGTTCGGGATACTGCCGGGCATGGAGCAGCACGAAGAATTGCACGATGAATTCCACGTCCACCACGCCGCCGCGGGCGTATTTCACGTTGTCTTCACGGGCGGGGTGGGTGGGCAGCATTTTTGCTGCGCATTTTGAGCGATTTCCTGCCGCAGCGGGTTTGCTTCGCGCGGCAGGCTGAGGATTTGGCGGCGGATGGTTTCAAACTTGCGCCCCACTTCAGCTGCTGGCCACGAACCGGGCGCGGGCTGAGGGCTTGGTGCTCCCAAATCCAGGCGTTTTCGTGCTGGTATTTGGCGAAGGCTTCGAGACTGTGGGCTTGGAAGCCGCTGTCGCCGTTGGGGCGCAGGCGCAGGTCGGTTTGGTAGAGGCTGCCCGCGCCGGTGCTGCCGGAAAGCCAGGTGGTGAGGCGGCGGGCGTATTTGCTGTAGATGTCGGCGGCTTCGGGCGCGCCGTCGTCATACAGATACACCAAATCCAAATCGGAGCCGTAGGCCAGCTCTTTGCCGCCGAGCTTGCCATAGCCGATGATGGCGAAGCGGGGATGGGAGCGGTGGGTTTTGGGCATGGCCTGCCACACCCGCCACATGGTGTGTTCGAGCAGGATGTCGGCCAGGTAGGAGAGCTGGTCGCTCAGGGCTTCGAGCGGCCAGCGGTCGGCCAAATCCTGCACGGCCAGGCGGAAGGTTTGGGCGTGTTTGGAAGCGGCGCAGCACGTCCATTTTGGCTTCGGGGTCGCCTCGCGGCTTGGAGGCTACCTGAAAGTGCGCCGATGAATTGCGGCCAGTTGGGGTGTTCCATTAATTGTGCGGACAATAATTCGTCCAGCAGTACGGGGTGTTGCTGCAAATATTCGGCCAGCCAGGGGCTTTGCGCTCATGAGTTCGGCCACTGGGCGAGCGCGGCGGGTATTCCTGCAAAAAGGCGAGGTAGGCGGAGCGGCGGCTGATGCTGTCGAGAAAGTCGAGCAGGCGCGGCAGGGCGGCTTCAGGGCGGCTGCTTTCGGCGGCGGCGGCCACCACGCGCGGCAGCACGGCGTCAAAACGCTGCTGGCGCGGGCAGACAAATGCCGGTAGCGGCTGCTGCTGCGGATGTGCGCCAGCCGCTCGGCGGCTTCGCGCGCGTTAGCAAAGCCCAACCGGCCAGCTGCGCTGCCCATTCGGCGGCTTCGGGCATCGTCTTGCCACAGGCCGGCCAGCGGCTGTTCGGCCTCGCTTTCGCTCTTCGGGGCTGCTTAAGGTTTGCTGAACTGGGCGCTCACCTGAGCACGCTGTGCGTTGAGGCTACCTGAAAATTCTTCGTAGTTGGCAAAGCCCATACTTTTCGGCCAACAGCTGCTGCTGTTCGGGGCTTTTCAGGTAGCGTTTGGGTTTGCTGGTCGTCCCAGTATTGCAGGCGGTGTTCGAGGCGGCGCAGGAAGCGGTAGGCTTCGAGCAGCCGGGCGGCAGATTCGGGCGCGAGATGCCCCTTCGGCCAGCGCGGCCAGCGTTTCCTGCGTGCCTTTGAGCTGGAGGCTGCGGTTTTGCCCGCCGCGAATCATCTGGAATACCTGCGCGATAAACTCCACTCGCGGATGCCGCCCGCGCCGAGCTTGATGTTGCCGGCCATGCCTTTTTTGCTCACTTCGCTGCGGATTTGGCGGTGCAGCCGCGCAGGGCTTCGTAGGCGCCGTAGTCCAGATATTTTGCGGAACACGAAAGGCTGCACCACGCTGCGGATGCCGCTGGCATACGGCGTAACCACGCGGCCTTTGCACCAAGCATAACGCTCCCATTCGCGCCCCTGCGCCACCAAATATTGTTCCAGCGCGGTTTCGCTCAACACCAGCGCGCCGCTGTCGCCGTCGGGGCGCAGGCGCATATCGATGCGGAACACTTGGCCGTCGGCAGTAATGTCGTTCAACAGCGCAATCAGCTTCTGCCCCACCTTTGGTGAAAAACTCCCTGATTGCTGCGGCTGCGCTCGCCTCGTCGGTTTCGCCAGATTCGGGATAGACGAAAAATCAAATCCAAATCAGACGACACGTTTAATTCAAACCCGCCCGCCTTGCCCATGGCCACCACGCTCAAATGCTGCGCCGCGCCGCTGTAGCGGCCGATGGGCGTGCCGTAGAGCGCGGTGTAGTGCGCCTCGGCAAAAGCGAGCGCGGTGTTCACCGCAAAAATCGGCCAGATGCGTGATGGAAGCCGTTACTTCGCCAGTTCGGCCGCGCCGCACAAATCGCGCACCATAATCTGCGGCCACCACGTAGCGGCGCAGTTCGCGCAGCTTGCGTGCCAGCGTTTCTTCGTCTTGTGCCGCCAAATGCCCGCCGTCGGCAAAACCGGTGAAAAATCCTTGTTCAGTCAAAACCTTGTCCGTCATGCAGAATGTCGGCGTTCAGACGGCCTGAATCGAGGTTGCGGGCAAGAAAAGCGAAAACGGCGGGCGTGTTCGATGGAGTTCATGGCGGTTTGGCGGGGCGGATGCGATAGGATTGATTACGAGGCCGTCTGAAAATGCCTGTGCGGGTTTTCAGACGGCCTCATGCCGGGCGGGGCTTATTTCAGGCGCAATAACGACAAAGGCGCCTGCGCCAAGGCAAGAGCCGCGAAGCGGCATGGGCGGCTTGTTCCACATGATGGCTGCCAATGGCGCGGCGGCGCTCGGGCGTGCCTGCCTCGCGGGTGTCGGCAGGAGCTCGATCAGATGCCAGCCGAACTGGGTTTTGACGGGCGGTTGATTTGGCCTTTTTCAGTTTTTTCACCGTGCCAAACCGGCACCATCATGCTGTCGCCGAACCAGCCCAAATCGCCGCTTTGCTGCGCGCTGCCGGGGTCTTGCGAATACCGCCGCGCCAGTTCGCCGAAATCGCGTCCGGCGGCGGCCTGCTGGTTTTTGATTTTGCGGATAACGGCTGGCGGCGGCCGAGGCGTTTTTCGGCTTTGATCAGGATGTGTTGGGCGCGGCTGGCGGCCGGGTTCGCCTGCGGGAGGGCGCGATGCTCCCTGCATGCTGCGCGCGAGCGATGGCGGTATCCACTTTCGGCAAACAAGCTGACGCGCGCGCTCTGCAATACGGCCCTGCCGCTGCACTGGCGATGATCTGCTCTGCGGTTTCGCGGCACGGCGGACGGTGCGCCTTCTTTCAGCGTCGGCATAGAATTTTTCGACGGAACGTTTTGCGCGGCGGCCAGGGCGATGGCTCGTCCAATTTCGGCCTTCGCTGGCGGTGAGGTTGCGGCGTTTGCCCGCCTGTACGACAACAAGCGCGCGGTTGATGAGTTGCGCGAGAATATGGCCGCGTAATTGTTTTCAGACGGCCCTTTGCGCGCGGGGATGCGGGCGTTGGCTTCGGCCAGTGCGCGTTCGAACTGGCTCATGGTGACGATGTCGTCGCTCGCCGCCACGGCGGCGCGCGATGCCGTCCACGGTTTTGATGTCGGCGGCAAAGGCTGCCTGAAAGGCGGCGGCAAGTAAACAGCCAAGCAGGTTTTTGCGTGGACGATTTGATCAATTGTTGACCAGTAGCCCGGGATGGCCGGGCGTAGGTTTCGCTCTATTTTGTTGCCGATGTTGCTCAGGTTTTTCAGTTGCAGGGTGAAGAAGAAGGCGTTTTTGTAGCTCGGTTTGTTGCGTTCGGTGTCCCAGCCGGTGACGTAGCGCTGGCAGCGGCGCGTTGACACCCAGCAGCCGCAGTCGTTTTTGTATTCGAGTCCGGCGAGGATGTTTGAGCGGCTTGCGTACGTTGAGGGCGTGGTTGTAGCGCGCCAGGGCGTAGAGGTTGGTGTATCGGCCAACAGCGCCAAGATCGATCTGGCTGGATTTTGTCGTGGTAGTAGCTGCCGTCGTCTTGCAGCCAGATGGTTTTGTCGCGGCCGTAGCGGTAGCGGGCGGACAGGGTTTTGCTGCCCGGCGTGTAGCGATGCCGGCGGCAAGGTTCTCGAAGCGGGATTGGCTTTTCGCTGAAGTGGACGGTGGCGTAGCCGCTGACGCTGCGGCTGATTTCGCCGTCGGCAAAGGCTATCCAGTCGGAACGGTTTTCGCTTTGCCGCCGCCGATGCGTTGCCGTCGAGTAGGACGTTGTCGTTTTTGAAATAGAATTTCTGGCCGATGCCCGCACGCAGGCGTTCTCGGCGCGCCGGCGCGGCCGAGGTAGCGGGTCGCAGGGCGAGGCTGAGGCTGTTGGCGGCGTTGATGCGGTCGCCGCCCGAACAGAGGTTTCGTGAAATATTTCGATCGCAGCTGCTGTTTTCGGCGCCGTCGAAGTTGGGCAGGTCGTTCCGCGATTTGGTGGGATGTAGCCAGAGAACAGGCGCGGTTCTAGGGGTTTGATGTGGTCGCGGCCGAATAGCGGGTTTCGCGCTCGAAGATCATACCCGGCGTCGATGTTGGTACGGGGATGTTGGTGCCCTGCGGTGCGGCCGCTTTTGTCGTTGAAGCCGTCGAGGATGTAGTGGGTGTGCAGGCCGACTTTCGGGTGGATGTGTAGCCCCAGTCGTTGTGGATGTTGGGTGGCTGGAGGAGGGATAAGGATCAGCGCCGTTCTGCCTGTTTGCCGTCGGGCAAAACGGGTGTGTACTGGCCGCTGAGGGAAAAGAGGTTGCTTATAAAGTTTTTCTCGCCAGCCGCCCGACAGGCGCGGCAGGATGGCGTAGGGTTCGTTTCAACCGTCGGCGTTGGCGAGGGTTTGGTATTTCTGGACTCTTTCAGGTTGGCTTCGAGCCATCTTCGCCGAGCACGTCGGTTTTGTAACAGACGCGCTTCCCGGTTGAGATTGACGTTGCGGGCGATGTCGCAGTGGTTGTAGAAATCGCGGTAGTAGTCGTCGTCGGAGTTCTGGTTGAAGTCGATGCTGCCGGTGAATCCCTTGCCGAAGTTTTGGAAGTGCTGCCAGCGGGCGGTGTAGCGTTGTTGTTGTGGCGGCTGTGGCGGTCGTCGGCATCCATTTTCGCCGATTTCGCCCCGGTATCGGGGGTTGCAGGTAGCGGAATTCGCCGCCCAGCCGGTACGCCGCGCGCGCCGATGAGATGCCGGGGGTGAGGGTAGCGTTCCAGTTGGGGGCGAGGTTGAAATAATAGGGCTGGTTGATTTCGGTGCCGTTGGAGCCGATTTTGACGGTGGGCACAAGCAGGCCGCTTTTGCGGTTGCCGTTGAGCGGGAAATCCGCCCACGGTGTGTAGAGGACGGCAACGCCGTGGAAGACGAGTTTGGCGTGTTTAACACGCTGACGCCTTTTGCCGTAGTCGGCGTCGATGCTGTCGGCGGCGATATACCACGATGCGTCGCCCTCCTTTGGCAGGTGTTGAACTGCACGCTCGGTGAGTCAGGCGGTTTTTGCGTTCGATTTCGGCTTTGCCGACGGCCTGCAAACGGCGGCCGTCACGCTCGGCTTCGATTTCACGTTTTGCGCCGTGCCGCTGCCTTCTGGTCAGGTTACAGGTTGCAGTTTGTCGCCGCACGGTCGAGCCTGGTCGTCGAGGATAAAGCCTTCGCCTGCTTTGACGGTGTCTCGGGTTGAACAAATGACGCGGGGCCTGGCGTTGAGCACCTGCGCGTTGCGTTCGATGCAGGGCCCGCCGCCGCGCTTCGACGGCGACGTTCGTTTGCCGCGCACGGCGTCGGCGGTAATGCGGGTGTAGTCGGCGGCAGTGCTTCGCCGCTGCGCCGTATGGCGTTTTCGGGTTGGGAGGTCGTCTGAACCGGTTTGCCGTCTTTGCATTGCGGGCAGGTGCCGCCCACGCGGACGTTGCGCGGCGGCGCTGCTCGCGGCGGCCATGCCCACGGCGACCAGCGGTCGACCGAAAACAAACGCCAAAGTATCACCTGCGAGTTTTGATGGTTAAAATGGCGCTGACGCGAATACCATTTCCCCGAAAACCCGCTATGCAGCGTCAACCGAACTGAAAAACTGGCTCGCCGCCGTTTATCCCAACCAAGCTTCGAACTCTCTTTGCCGCTGCCGACGCCGACTTCCGCCGCTACCCGCGCCACATGCTTTCAGACGGCCACACTGTTATCTGCAGGCTGACGCGCCGCCCGACAAATGAGCGTCGCGCTCATCTCAAAGTGCAAAACTGTTTGATATGGTGAATGTGCCGCAGGTGTTGCATCGCCGACGAGGCGCAGGGCTTTATGGCGCTCAGCGACGGCAACACCACCTACCTCGCCGCTGGGCGCAGCACGATACGCGCGACGCGCACAAAACCTGCTACCGAAGCCATCGACGAACTGGTAACGCTCAGACGGCCCCCAAGCCCATGTGCCGCCCGAATACGACCGCGAAGTCATGTTGCGCGAAGTCAATCTGCTGTTTCCGAATGGTTTGTCGCCAGCGAGAGTTGCCAAGCCCCGACTAAACATACAGCTTCTGGCAGCAGCAGCAGCTGATGCCCTGCTGCTGCCGCTTTGGCGCAGCTCCAAAGTATATGTGCACCGCGACCACATCGTCCGCAACCTGATGTTTCACGCAGGTCGCCCGGGCGTGCTCGATTTCCAAGACGCTCTACGCCCGATTTCACGATTTGCCTGTTGCTGCGCGACGCGTTTATCGAGTGGGGAAGAAGAGCCAGTTGATTTGGTTATCCGCTACTGAAAAGCGCCCGCGCCGCCGGTTTGCCTGTGCCGCAGATTTTGACGAGTTTTACCGCTGGTTTACCGGATGGGCGCAGCGGCATTTGAAAGTGGCTGGTACCCGCGCGGTTTCACTACCGCGACGGCAAAGACAACACCGCCCCGAAATCCCGCGTTTTCAATTACCCAGCCGCACCAGCCGCCGCTATGTTGACCCTGCGCCGCTTTACGCACTTTGGTCGATTTGGTGGGCGATGATGATTTGCAGACGGGCGCACACGCGAAAACCTGTTCACCGATGAGAGTGTCGTCTGAGTTATCCAGACGGCCTTTCGTGCCGTTGCAGCAGTTTACGCCCTGCGGCGGAACAAGGGAATCCAAACCATCGTACCGAGCAGGATGGCGGCGACAGAAGTGTAGATGCTGCGGTGGTAAAACCCCGAGCCAGCCGGAAGAAATAGCAGACGCCGTAAGCCGTCAGCACGCCGACCGTGCCCAGCAGCCAGGTGCGCGCAAAGCCCATGCTGTTGTCGCAGCAGCGCGCGCGCCGTCAGCCGATCAGACAGCCGGCTGCCAGCATCAAAAGCAGCGTTTCAATAAAAACGGATTCGACATTTTTTCCCTTAATGTAATGACCTTATTTTTAAGCCCTTAATAAGCATAACGTTGTTTATATTGGTACGTTTGAAAGCGTTCAGACGGTCTTTCATGATGCCCTGCTGCGGCGTTTGCGCACCGCGGGCTGTTTGTAGTGCTGTAGGCGAAGAGATATTGCCGGTGGAAGCGGCGTATCCAGTATTCGGTGTTTTCGCCGATGATGCGGGCGTCGTGCCTTGTCGCCGTTGAGCGTGCCGCGCAGGGGTTCGATGGGCGACAAAGCCCTGCCTGTTGGTGAAGCGCTTTGCCGGAAGAAGAAAAAGGCGGCGACGTTTTTCAATTGCGCGAGTTTGCCGGCGCGGGTCAGTGTGGCGGGCGGCCGAAGGGCGCTCAAACGCCGTCGCCGCCCCTCTTCCGGCGCGGGAACGTGGTCGGCAGGACGATGGCCGCTTCGCCCGCGCGCAGGGTTTTTGATGATTTGCTTGACGCTCCTGGATATTGGCGGCGTGGTTTGCCCTTGCCGCGCACTCGCCCCGCCTGCATCACGGCGTCGAAAGCTTTGATTTTCGGCGGTTTGTACATGGCGGTCAGCGGAAAGGGCAGACGCTGGCCGATGTAGCGCCCGGCCAAATCGTAGCCGCCCAGATGCGGCGTGATAAAAGCAGGTCGCGCCTTCGGCCAGCGTCCGACGTGTCTCTGTGCCGCACCGCTTTGAAGAGGGCTTTCGATTTCTTCAGGCCGTCTGGTGGCATGACGGCAGCCTGCCGCCTTTGGCGGTTTCACGCAGAATGGCTTGATTTGCTTCGCTCACCGGCAGGGCGGCGGTTTGCGGTATGGCGCGGGATGGCCGCGGTCTTCGCGCAGGATGTAAAAGGCAAGGCCGCCCCAGAAATGCGCAATGTGGTGCAAAGCGCGCAGCGGGCAGGGCGGCGAAGAGGCGGAAAAAGAAAGAAACGAGTTTTGTATGGCGTTGGGCGGGGCTTTTGTCTGGCCGCGATTGTATAGTGAGTCAGCCAAAAATCTACGGCCGCCGCACCCCGATGTGGAAGACGACGGTGCTGGCCGTCTGAAAGCGCAGTGAAAGCAGCCTGACGGCCTTGCGCTGCACCCGTCGGGCGAGTAGAATGCCGCTCGTTCAACACAGCACGGCAAAGCCGACGATGACTGCACCAGCCCGACCACGGCGCGCGCGTTTCATGGCGCGGGTGAGCCGGTGTTTTTGTCGCCGCGCACCGGACGGTAGTTGAGCGGCGAAACACGCGGCGAGGAAGAAATCGTCGCGCTTGAGCAGCCTCGGCCAGCGCGCGTTGTCGAACCACTATGAATCAGGGCGAGGCCGGAGAAGGGACTTACCCAGCCTATCCAGCCCAGCGAGACCGCGCGCGTGCGGAGTTTCTCGCGGCCGCGCACGAGGCCGCACCGGATTCGAGCGCACGGCGCAGGGCGCCAGCCGTCGATCACGGTGATCGTCGCAAAGCCGAACATGCGAGGCGAAAGGCGGTGAGACCGACCAGCGGCCGCGACCAGCCGCCGACGGTTGCCGGTGTACATGATAACGTGATCGGCTGGCCGGCATGATTTGCCTTGCTCGCCATCCGCAACTGGCCTCGCCGTTGCCGTATGACAGCAACGAATGCGCCCAGCGCGAGGGAAGATACGACAGCCGCCAACACGGCGCTGGTGATCGAGCCGACGACCGAAATCGAACATGCCGTCGCGGTAGCTGGCGGGAATCGCTTTTTCTGCCGGGCCGTCGCGCAGCGAATTGATGGCGGAAATTTCAATCGGCGCGGGCGTCCAGCCGCATCAGGGCGATGAAACCGAGTCCGGCCAGCGTCCACGGCGAGGGTCGATCAAAATCGGGCTTCGTCTGCATGCGATGCGGCGCGATGGCGGCAGGCTGACGGTGGTGATGCTGGGCGCTGACCACGATGGTTACTCGACAGATTGTCCAAAGCCTTGTAGCGGCCGGTGAGCAGAATCGGCACGCACGAGCCGGACCACGATCACCGACAACTACGCCGGACGGAAAACGGCGGCGAAGGCATGGCCATTTTGACGATGGCGGGCCAGATCAGCAGCGCTCACCGCGCGCCCGTGCTGATGGTGGACGACAGCACATCACGAGAAACACCCAAAGATAGGCGCGGCTGGCGCAGCCTCAATCAGTGAACTCGCGCTGTCGAGCGTGATGCGCGCTGAAACGGAAAAAGGATATTTGAACAGATTTGGTCGGCACGATAATCAACGCCAGGCGCCAGCCGTAGCGCGCGCCCGCCTGCGTCCGACGCGATCAGGTGCGAACCGCCGATGGCAGCCGAAGCCATCAGGATGCGCGCAGCGCGCGCAGGCGGGTTTGCCAGGTGGAAACCGCAGGGTAGTCTCAGACATCTTCTTTCCGCCTTTCAGACGGCCTTCCTGTAATCTCAAACGGCGGCGAGGTTTAACTTGCAAAGCCGCACACAGGTATTGTATACGCTTGCAGTTTATACCGGATGGCACATGCAACGCGATTAAAATATGAAAAACGGCGAGAAATGTCAAAACACACCGAGGCATGGGACAAGCGCTCACTCGTAACAAAGGTCCGTCGGCGCAAAGCTTCAGCGAAGTTAAACCCGAGATCAGGTGTTTCAGACGGCCTTTCCGTATTGCTGATTAGTGGTTTTGCACTCCGTTGAAACGGCTCTTTTTAAACATTGGTGGACTGCAGCCGCCGAACGCTGCAAACTGCGTGCGTTGCCATGTCGATACACCTGCGATTACGATAAACGGCCGTCTGAGCCAAAATATGATTTTCAGACGGCCTCTTTGCCCGTCTGCCGTTCGTACCTCTTTGCTGCGGCGGTCGTGGAGGCCAAAAGCGAGATGAGGATGGAGGCGCCGATTGCGCTGGGCGAGACGGCGGCCAGCGAGGTGCCGACGGGAGCAAAATCAGTGCATGATAAAGCATTTTGATGCTGATGAAGCTGAGGACGAAGGCGAGGCCATGCGCGAGAAAGATCAAGCTGGTCCGGCCGTCGTCGGCGAGCAGAAAGTACATGGCGCGCAAGGCCGAGGACCGCGAAAGATCGTGGAGGTGAGAACGATGAAGGGGTTTGCGGTGGCTGACGGCGAGGCGGCGGGAATGCTGTCGACGGCAAAGACGACGTCGCTCGTTCCAATTCATCACCATGCACAAGCAGTCGCGGGTGAGCCATGCGGCGGCCGTTTTCACGGGTGAAAGAAATTTTCTAGCCGTCGAGGGTTTCGGCTGACGCGGATGTGTGTGCGCCATTGCGACTTTTGTTTTGCGTGACAGGTCTTTCCGCACGTCGTCGTCGCCCCTGCTTAATCATTTTGATCGCCGGTGCGCGACGAAAGGCGCCGAAGAAATACAGTGTCCATTTCGAAGCGGCTGATGAGGATCGGCCGCCGACGAAAATCATGAGGCGCAGCAGGACGATGGCGCCGAACACGCCGTGAGAGCAGGACGCGGTGCTGGTATTGCGGCGGCACTGAGTAGCCGAAAATCATTAGGAAAACAACAGGGTTGTCTCACCGCCAGCGATTTTTCGAGTACGTAGCCGGTGTAAGCTCTTCCATGACTTTGCTTCGCTACCGTCGTTGTGCGTAGGCTTGACGATACGATTTCCGATGAGAGCCAGCCAGCGCGAAGAGCGCAGGAGACGGCGATCCACACTATTGTCCAGGCCAGAGCCTCTTGTCGCCACTGATTTTGTGCGCGCCGCTCTTTTTCAGCGTCAACGTATGTCGATGGCGATCGCGGCACGAGGACGCGCGGCAGCAAATACGCCGTAAAACGAGGGTGAGCCGATGCTCGGTGCTGCGGTCGTGTTGTGCGTTCCTTTGCGTTTGGAAGCGGTTTCAAAGGCCAGCGTCTGGAAAGTGTTCAGACGGCCTCCCGTTTCGGTTTATCGTGACGAATTTCACCAACTCTTTTTCTCTGTGCCGCCATCGGGCTGTTTGGCCCTCGGGCGCTTGGGCATCGAGAGTGTTTTCAGACGGCCCCTCGGCAGCGGGCTGTTCTGCCGCTTCCGTGCCTTCGCTTCGGGCTGTCGGGGCTCGACTACAAAAAGCCCATGCCACCTTCGCGTTTCCGCGGGCGAAAGATGCCAGAGATGACGGGCCGCACGGTATCCAGATAATGCGCGTACGCACGGCGCCACGGCTGGGCAGAAAGCCGCCGGACCCATTCGTTCTCTCATCGTGAGGTTGCGGGCGGCGTTCAGAGCCGATAAGAGGACGATTTCGCCGTCACGCACATACTGCATGGGTACTTGCGTGCCCGCTGAGCGAGCGGCGATGTGGGCAGTGCAGCCGCCGTCGTTGCAACTATCATGTACAGCGCGCGCAGAAGATGGGGTTTGCGCTGCTGCTCGCGACGTTTTCCCTGCAGCGGCGCATGGCTTTTTCGGCGGGGTGAGCGCTGCATTGAAAGCGCTTTCGCGCTGGAACGAGGCGTTCGGCGTATGGCAGCGCGGCGTTTTTGCCGAGTTTGATGTCGTGGTGGTCAGACACGTCATCAGCAGTGGGGCGACTGCGCTACGTCGGGTCGTGGAGAAATCGTCGCCCATCACGTATTTGTTTTTGGTGAAGGCGGGGCGAGCGGGGTCAGCCCCTGCGATGCGGCTTCGCGCGCTTTGGCCTGTTCTTTGGATCGTGGATCTCGGGCGCTTCGAGCATTGGACATGGTTAAACACCGCGTCCATGCGGAACAGCACCAAACGGCCGCGACCGCGCTGCACGGGGTCGCCCGGCATCAGCCTGCGGATGGGGAAGCGCCTGTCGATGTACGCCTGTTGATGATATTGATTCATAGAGGATGAGGTCGCGCCCAATCAGCACCGCACTGGCTGTAGGGATTCATTACCGCTGATTCGGCTTGTTGAAAATATCCACGTCTTTGATTTCGAAATCCACCTTTTTCGTAGAGGACGAAGCGGCAGCGGTGGCTGAACGGGCAGGTAATGCCGAATACAGAATCATCGCGATGGCTGTCTTCGTTCGATGAACGCATATCCGCACGTTAAGGGATATGATGTGATTGAAAAAATATGATATTGTACACAAGGCCGTCTGAAAACGCCAGAAACGGCTATAACGCTGTTTTCAAATTGAGGGTCTTCGCGCGGGTTACCCTGCTTTTCGCTGCGCCGCTTAGTGCACGTCTTCCATTCTTTTTCAGGAAGTAGGCCAGAGGCAGCATCACGCCGAGGAAGATCATCACGATGTAGTCGATCTGTTTGCGCCGACTTGGAAGCGGGTTCGCCCATGTACACCATGAAGGCCACCAGGTCTTCGGCGTAGTCGTCGTACCTCTTTGGTAATGACTGCTGCCGGGCGTTTTGCAGGGTCATGGTGCCGACGGACCCAATTCAGTTTGGGCACCAAATTGCCGTTCGTCTTGCACCATCACGGGCTGGCCTTTTGGTAATGAGTTCGACCGCGCGGACTCCTGTTGCTGCCACATTGTAGCGTGGGTGCGGCATGTCGACCTGTCGAAGACGGGTGTTGTTCCAGCCGGTGGGGCGGGTCGGATCTTTACAGAAGCTGCGCACATATGTGTAGAGGTAGTCCGCACCGCGCGAGCGGGCATCAACGACAACCGGCGGCGCGGCGCTGTTCATTTTTTGCCGTCGGCCGGGCTCATGGCCGCGTAGACGTCGCCGACTTTGTCGGTAGTCATCAGATTTCTTTAATCTGCTCTTCGGTCAGGCCGATGTCCCGTGCGGTTGAAACGCATATTGCTGGCCGAGTGCACCCGTGACAGGCGGTAGTTGCGGTAACCAGCGCCGCAGGCTGACCAATCGCCCAAGTCGATGTCTACTTTCAGGCTGCGTGGCCGCTGGCGCCAGCGATAACCGGTGCTGCTACAGCAAATAACCATTTTTTTCATATTTTCATTTTGCCGCCCTCATCAGATATTGGTTGCAAAACAGATACGCACCGACCAGGGTAATCTACCGTAACGTAAACGAAGAACATGACTTTCGCCTGCCCGTGCTCATGGTTACGCAAGCCCGGGCACCGGTTTGGTTTTGTCCAGTTTGGTGTAGAACGGCTACCGACAGCGCGAAGTACGCAGGTCAGGATGCGGGCAACAAGCGTGTGGAGTCGGTGGCCACCCATCGCGCCAAGAATGCACCAGACCGATACGCGCGATAACAAACAGCACCAGCGCGGTTTTGAAGACCGGGCCGCAGGCGCACGGATTTCACTGGCGAGCGGTCGAGCCACGGTGTGCAGGGCAATCAGCACCACGGCCGCGCCCACGCCGATAACGCCCCAAATCTGCGTGCCGGCAAAGACGGATGGCGCGCAAATGGCGTAGAACGGTGAACACACACCGGCGCAATGCGCGGGGTTTCAGCGCCTGCAATGCAAAGCTGGCTGAGGAAGTAGCCGTCATCAAAGCGAAGAAACACACGGCGCAGAAGACGATGAGGAACACCACCACGCCGGAGAATGTCTTTCACGCAGGGATGGCGATCGTCGTCCAGCGCACGCCGCTGGTTTTTGAGCTACTTTCGACGCCATCGTTGTTCGAGCCGACGCAGGGCGACATTGCATGTGCCACCGTACCTGCTTCCAGTACGGAACGGCACGCGATAACGCAGGGGCGAAGAAGGCTGAGCGTGGCGTTTCCATATGCGAAGTCGTCATGTATCCAAACGACAAATCGGGGCCGATTACAGGAATGGAGTGGAGAGAACAGGTTGATAATTACCTGTGCGCCCCAGAACGACATTTGTCCCACGGTGGCAGCAGGTAGCTCCAGAAGGCTTCGGCCATACATCAGCGCAAGGGCACCAGCAGGCCGAATGATTCACACCAGCCGCGGTTTTTTTGAACGAGCTGCAAATCAGGCCGCGGAACATGCAGGCATGCACGACGGCGTTAAAGGACGCTGGCGGAGTGCATGTAATGGACATCCAGCTGCCGGATACGTCGCGCATGATGTACCAGCGCAGGTTATGGCGGGCAGGTTGTATTGGTTCAGGTTGCCGTCGGCTTGAAGTTCATCACGAGGAAGATGCTGCTGACAATCTGAATCACTGCATCAAAAGCGCCAGCAGCTGAAGAAATACCAGAAGTTGAAGTTTTTTCGGCGCAAGTATTCGGAAAGGTGCGCCACATTTTATTGCGGAAACGAGCGTCCACCCAGTCTAACAATGCCTTGTTTTGTTATTGGTTTGGTTTGCCATGATGTCCCTTTTTATGATTCGGCACCGACCAGAATGGTAGTGTCGCCGAGATGGCCATGGGGGAACAACCAGATTGGTCGGCGGGTACGCTCGGAGAACACGCGCCGGCGATGTCGCGGAATTTCGAGCCGGTAGGGCAGAAGAAGCTGCCCAGTCTGCGCCCAAATCGGCGGGAGCGATGTCGTGGACGGAAGGTCGGCGAGCAGCCCAAATGGGTGCTAGGATGCCACGCCACCAGCACGTCGTACGATCGGCGGGTTTGTTTTCGTAGTCTTCGGGCTGGTGGTCGACCTCGAATGGGGTCGGCCAGAGAACCGTTGAGGCTTTGAGGTCTTTACCCGTTGGTCGGTGCGGTTCATCACCCATATCGGTTTGCCGCGCCACCGGCACAGCATCCGTCCGGCTTCTCGAGTTGTTGACGTCAATTTCACCGGCGCACCGGCGGCCTTAGCCCTTCTGAGGGAAACCAATTGGTTACGAAGGGCGCAGTTGCATTGTGCGTAATACCCTGCCTGGCCTGCCGTTGCGTATTGAGGAAACGGCGCGCCTTGAATTGATTTCTTGATTATCCATTATTTCAGTCATCCGAGACGAAAATACCGATTATTAAACCTCGCACTTACCCGAACTGCTAGTTACTTAAGCACTATTTAAAATAAGGTAAATTTTTGAAGGGTTTTTTGACTTTAAGCAGGATTTTGTTCGTCGAAAAACATTTGTTTCACGTTAAAGCGCCGTTGCAGCGCCTGCGCCAGTGCCAGGATGCCGTAGCGCTCGGTGGCGTGGTGGCCGGCCGACAGGAACGCGCGCGCCGGTTTCTGCGGGCAAGGTGGTATTGAGCTTCGGAGATTTCGCCGGTGACGTAGACGCAGCGCCACGTCCATGGCCGCCTGAAAGACCCTGCGCGCCGCCCGTGCACAGCCGATACGGCGCAGCGCTTGTCCTGCCGACGATCGCGTAGCACGGGTGTCGCGCAGTTTCGGCGCCAAATGCGTGCGGACGAGCGTTCAGGCGGCGCTCTGCGGCGTTTTCGGGACGTGCCGATGTCGAGCAGGTTTTGTCGCCGCAGCAGCCGTGTATCCAGCCCATGCAGCTGGGCGAGTTGCGCGCGTTGTTGCCCAGTTCGTGAAAGACGCGTCGGCAGGTGGTAGGCATGCCGCGTTGATGCCGTGGCGCAGACAGGGCGGCGATGCGCTGCTTTTCCAGCCGGTGATGGCGGCGGGTTCGCTTTTCCAAAACATGCCGTAGTGTGCACCAGCGGGACGTCCGCCGCTTTTGCGCGCGGCCGCGAAAATCGATGGCGGCGCGGCTGGCGGTTACGGCGGCGGCGATTTTGGAGTGTGTTCGGCGCCTTCGCTGCAGGCCGTTGGGGCGGTTCGGAAGGAGGCGGGTTGCAGGGCGTCGCCCAACCATGCGAGGATTTCCGCTGCGTGTGGCCATGGTTGTGTCCTTGTTGATTACAGTGAAAACACGAAAATTCACATGGCGTTGCTGCGCCTTTGTCGTATTACCCATACCGTCTGCGGCTTGCTTCCTTGTATCTTCCGCGTTGTTTCAATTATGATATGTTTTGAAATTGACTTGAAACGGCGGCATTGTAAGGAAAGGCCGTCTGAAAACCCCGATTGAGGTTTTCAGACGGCCTTTCTGCCTTTCAGACGGCCTGTCTTATGCGGCGGCGTTTTCCGTCAGCCCCAAATGGCGCAGCAGGGCGTCGGGGTGGCGTCGCGACCGCGGAAGGCGCGCGAAAGGACACCCCGGTCAGTTGCGCGAGACGCCGCGCGAGAGGATTTCGTCGCGGAAAGCGACTCGCCCGTGGCGCGATGTCGCCGCTTTCTTCAAAGGCGGCGTAGGGCGTCCGCGCTCAGTACCGCCCGGCAGGCGGCGGCTGTAATAGCCTGCCGAGCAGCCGCCGGCGCGGGCGTGGCCGAAGCTGTTGGCGAAGCGCGGTTGTAGGCGGGCTGTGGGATAACGGCCGCTTCGGCGCGCATCGTTTTTCCAGCGCACCTGCGCCCAGTCTTTTCGAGACGGCCTTCGTCGCTGTCACGACATATCGCGCATGTCGAACAGGGCAAATTCGGCCTGGCGGGCGCGAGGAAGAGCCGACTCGAAGTTTTTCGCCGCCAGCATTTTTGCGCAATGTCTTCGGGCGAGGTGCGCCGCTTTCTTCGTGTTCGGACATGGCGATGCAGGGGTGTCGTATCCCAGGCGAAGTTTTCCATAAACTGGCTGGGCGAGCTCCGACCGCGCGTCCCATTCGACGCCGTTGATGCCGGAAACGCCCAATTCGTCGATGATGCGGGTGAGCAGGTGGTGCAGGCCGTGGCCGGTTTCGTGGAACAGGGTGACGATTTCGTCGTGGCTCGAGAGCGCGCGCTTCTTTGCCCGCCGACGGGCGGGGTGAAATGCGAACGAGGTGAGGCAACGGGCGTTGCACGCTGCCCGCCCTATCGCCGTCGAGGAAGCGGCGGCGGCAGCAGTGCAGTCGTTCATCCACGCGCCGCCGCGTTTGCCTTCGCGGGCGTACAACCATCCATATGACGCCGCCCGATTACCGCGCCGTCCTGTTCGAGTTCGTAGTAGCGCGCACGTCGGGATGCCAGACGGGCGCTTCGAGGACGCGCGGGGTCACGCCGTAGAGTTTGTCGATTTGGCCGAGAACAGGCCGGCGAGGACCTTTGCCGGCGGGGAAGTAGCGTTTGACTTCGCTTTCGGAGGAGAAGGCGTATTTGGCTTCTCGCGCAGTTTTTCGCTTGCGGTAGGCGATGTCCCACGCTTCGCGCTGCGGCAGACCCAGTTCGGCGCGGGCGAACGCCCGCAACTCTCGGCCGACCTCGCCATGCTGCTTGGCGCGAGCGGCGAGGTCGCGGATGAAAGCTTGAGCACCTGCTGCGGTGATTCTCCGGCCATTTTGAGGTGGCGAGGAGCGTTCGGCGTAGTTGGCGAAACCGAGCAGGCGGAGGGCTTCTTCGAGAGCGATTTCGAGGGTGCGGGTAATGATGGCGGTGTTGTCGAACTTGCCGCTGTTGTCCAACTCGCTGGCGCGGGTGAGGTAGGCGCGGTGCAGGGTTTGGCGCAGTTCGCGGTCGTCGGCGTGTTTCATCACCGCCGCCAGATAATGCGGGATTTGCAGGTCGATTTTCCAACCGGTTTTGCCTCTCGAGTTCGCGCGCGGCGGCGGCAAACGCTGGCTTTTTCGTCGGCATCCAGGCCGCGCAGACGGCCTTCGTCGTCGACATAAAGGGCGAAGGCGTCGGCGGCGTCGAGCACGTTTTGCGACACTGCGCGCCGAGTTGGGCGGCTTCGGTTTGCAGCGCGCGGCCAGTTTTCTCCCGCTGCTCCGGCAACAGTCTCAGCGGCACGCTCGGTACGAAATCGCGCAAATCGTGTTCCAGCTTGGTTTTCTGCGCTTCGGACAGGGCGGCGAATTCGGGCGAGGCTTTGATGGCTTTGAAACGTTCGCTAAAGCTCGATGTCCTGGCCGATTTCGGTGAGACGGTCGCCGGGCATCGGGGCGTTGTATCTCGGCGCGCAAGAAACCGGGCGTGTCCACCACCTGGAATTGAGGTGGAGACGACGCCCCAGATGCGGCCGACGCGACTCGGTGAGGTCGGCGAGCCGCTCGATTTCGGTGTTCAGCCAGCTTCTGCCTGCGGTTCGGCGGCCTTGACGGCGGCCGCGGCGGCGCGGGCGTCGGCCATCGCGCTTTGCAGGGCGGGCTTGATGTCTTCGGTGCGGATGTCGGAAAAACGGGGCCTCGTCCGGCCAGATGGAGGAGGAGCGTTGTCGGTCATGGGGTTCTCGCTGTTTGCGAAATGGATAGGGTGGTTTCAGACGGCCTCTGAGGCCGTCTGAAAACTGAAACTTTCGGCGAAGTGAAAAACGTGCAGTCCGCCAAATGGGGCTTCGTTGGCAAAATTACAGCCACTGCAGGGGGCGGATGGTCGGAACGGAATTTCGCAGGCAGTGCGCCGCTGCGACGGCACGCTCCGTATTGGCTTAAAGGCCGTCTGAAAATGTGCAAAACGAGGTTTGGCTGCGCCGAGCCGCGCTTTCAGACGGCCTTCTGTTTCCGATGTTCAGCTACGTGCAGTGTCTCGAAACCGCGCGCGCTGCAGGGCGGCACGACTCCCGCCGCAGGCCGTCTTGAAAACCAAACGTTTTCAGACAGCGGCGCTTTGCCATGTTCAGGCGTAGATACACAAACATATATTGCAAATGCCGCTGGGATCAGAGCGGCGCCGCAGCCGTCCAGTCGACTGCCGGTGCGCTGCCGATTTCTTCGGCCAGCCAGCGGCGGTAAGAGGCTCAGGCTTTTCCGGTTCGTGGCTGCTTCCGACCAGCCGTCACGATGCCGCGTTTCTGTCGGCCATGGCAAACGGATGGATTTCCCAGCGTTTGGCCGCAAAAGCAAGGCTGATGAGAAAACGCCGCCCTCGGTATTCGGCTCGCGAAAACCAGACCAGCCCGTGCCGACGTCATGGGTTTCCCCGTCGGGAATGTTGCCTGTATTCGCGCGAGTGGTGGTGTCGCGGTCAG